>Ga0302320_10006536_pt1 | contig 25845 bp, 15 predicted proteins | sample Bog_T0_3_FD_202130 | JGI IMG/M metagenome (GOLD analysis project Ga0302320, IMG submission 202130) | Peat permafrost microbial communities from Stordalen Mire near Abisko, Sweden - Bog_T0_3 | ecosystem: Environmental > Terrestrial > Soil > Wetlands > Peat | place: Sweden: Abisko, Stordalen Mire... | reverse complement strand
CGCAAAGAGAGGAATGTTGCGCGCGGCCAACAGGCCGGCGTGCCCCCACAGCAGAAGCAGCACGGACTCGGTGAAGCGGCCTTCGGAGGCGTACCAGAAAACCGACGCGGCGCTCAATAGCAGCAGGATTTCAAAGAAGATCGCCGCCGGATGGTGGAAGCTCAGGGAGAAGAACTCGGAGATGTGCTGGGAGGCATATGGGTCGCGCAAATACTCAAACAAGTGCACATGCAGGCGCCAGGTATAAGGATTCACCAGGCTCGCGGCCAGACAGGCCAGGGCGGTGCCGAAGTAGGCGGTGGCGGCGCGCCAGGCGGCCCGGCGCACGGCGGAGTCGGCCGAGAAGACGATCTTCAGAGTCTCGCCCACGCCGTAGGCGCCCACCACCACAATACCGGCGATGAAGCCGCCGTGCAGATTGGTCCACAGAACGGTACCGAGCGGCAAGAGAACAAAATACGGAATGCCGGCGATACGCGGTTGGCCTTCGCGTACCCGTTCCAGAACGAAAAGGAACAGCACCAGAAAGAGCAGCGTGAATAGGTGCGGGCGCGCCAGCCAATGAACCGAGGAGGCAGCCGCCGCCACTATGGTGATGGCGATGGCCACCACCGGATTGCAGTGCCGCCGCACCAGGCGGAAAAGCACCGTGAAGGTGACCGACAGCAGCAGCAGGCTCAGCAGAACCACGGCGCGCAGGCCGCCCAGGTGATTCAGGCCGGCGAATACCAGGTCGGACAGCCACTCCCACGCGAACCAGACGCCATTCGGCTTGGAGAAGGAGAAGACGTCGTGGGTGGGGATCAGGCGGTTGGCCACCATCCAGTCGCCCGTGCGGATGTGCCAGCCGGTATCGCAGTCGCCGAGCAGGGTTTGCACGCCATCCATGCGCCCGAAGAGAAAAGCGATGGGCATGAGGAAGGCGAAGTCTGTCAGCGAGGGCAGGAACTTGATCGCGAATTGGGAGCGTTGGGCTTCCATTTGGGTCACGCCATCCAGGAACTGGCCATGGGCTGCAGAGCCTCCAGAACACGGAGTTTGTCGTGGAAAGACCGGAAATCCATGTAGTTCACGCGTAGGGCGATGCGTGGGCCGTCGCTCGCTTCACCGGCAATGCGAGTGACCGCACCTTGACAATGAATGCATTTTTGCCCGAAGCCGTGATTGGCGGGCAATTCGATTTCAACGGTTACGATCTGGCCAAGAACGGGCATGGGGATTCGAACGCCGTCTCCGCACCAGGCGACCAGGACCCCGCTGCGGCTGATGTTTTCCGTGAACATTGCCGCGCGCACCCACAGTGCGGGCGACATGACGTGGCACCGCAGCTTGATATCGATACGCGGACTCTCACGCCTGTTGATATTTTTCATTTCTTACCACGTCAAGGCGAGTTTAGGCCCGCAAATGCCTCGCTATCAATATCGTAAATGGGCTATAGCCGCATATTCCCGAAGGTTATTAGCGAAACTAGCGGCATGGGGGTGGGGTTTTTGGAGGGAAAAAATGGAGCAGAAACGCATTTTAGGGTATCCGGCAATTATCGATAGATTACTGCGATATGGTTAATAGCCACGTATATTATATTATTTTTCGACCGGCTTTCGACGATATTCCGCACTTCATTAATCTCTGTAAATCACTGATAAATATGGTTTATTTAATTCTACAGAACATAAATTCACCATTAATTTAACGACAGATGCCCCGAATAATCCGGCTAATTTATGCGCATTTTCAGGAAAATGTTATTGACAACCGAAGTAAATGATTGCAAAATACGTATGAACAACTATAGCAACACTCCGGGAATGGAGAACAAATAATTCCCCGAAATCATAGCCGCCAATTGGCAGGCTGGCTAGCTGGAAAGGTGGAGAATATGACGCGAATTCTTCTTTATAGCGACGAGCCGATCCTGGCGAAAGGTCTCGAATCGGTACTTCGTCAAGTTGAGGGTTTCGAACTGCTGCCGACTTGCGGTACGGTGAGCGGCCTGATGGAACAGATGTCGCAGGGTTCGCCCGACCTGGTCCTGATGGATCTGACCCCCGAGATCACCTTCGCCGTGCTGAGCGATATGAAGCACGCCATGATGCATTCCAAGATCGTCCTTTGGGTCAACTCCATTTCCACGGAGTTGGCGTTTCAGGCGATGGGGCTGGGCGTCCGTGGAATCCTGCGCAAGACGTTGCCGACGGATCTGCAAGTGAAATGCCTTCAAAAGGTGCAGATGGGCGAACTGTGGTTCGAAAAGGCCCTCACCGACAGTTTCCTGTGTGCGCGCCGGGTTGCCCTGACGCAGCGCGAAGGGCAACTGGTCAGCCTGCTTTCGCAGGGATTGAAAAACAAAGAGATCGCCACAACCTTGATGATCTCGGAAGGCACCGTAAAGGTTTACCTTTCCCGCCTGTTCCAGAAGGTGGGCGTAAAGGACCGCTTCGAGCTGGCGCTGTTCGGCCTGAAGAATCTGACGACTGGCCAACTGCCGGTAGGAGAAAAGGGCCAACGGCCCGCCGCCGGCGCGATGCCCGGGCTCCGCTCTCTGGTGCTGGAACGGCCGGCCGAGCGGGTCGAGACGCCCACGCGCTCCTTCCCCACGCAACTGCGCCCCGTGGCCGGATCGAGGTATTGAAATATAGTACAGCTTACGAGCAATTTCCAGAGAGCCGCGGTCGGGTGGCCTGGGAACATGGCGAGAGCTTCGCAGGTGGGGCAGGCGAGCACCGCCTGCCGCACCTCCGGGCTCACTGCAAATTCCACGACCTCAGGAGTTCTGAGGTTGGTGGCATAGACGTCAGGCACCCATTGTACTGCGCAGTTGCACCTCGATTTCCTCCGGCTCGGAGTACGGCGCCAGACGGCAGTTGGGGTGAGTATTCCCGGTGATGAGCAGAGAGATGCGGGGCGCGGCATCGCGGCGGTAGAACAGCACCACCTTCTTTTCACTCGACCCCAACAGATAGCCGGTCTCGAACCCCAGTCCGAACGAGGAGCCGGACACCTCGGCGATAAAGATATCGCACTCCCGCAGCCAGTTCATATCGCGCTCATAAACGGCCTGCGGGGTAATACTGCGGTCCATTTGCGCCGCGGCGTCGCTCACCAGGTGACGCGTTAGCACTTCATGGCCCATGGCTTCCAACAATTCAACCAGCCGGCGGGCGGTGCTCACCGACGACCGGTCCCCGGCCACGGTGAATCCGAAATAGATCTTCATGCGTTTGTAACCAAGCTCCCGTTATTAAAATATCTCCAGTAGCGTTACCAGTATATTTTCCAAAGCCGGCGGACGCACTACGGGCGTCGGCTCGTTGGAAGCACTTGGGAGCCGAACGAGCTGCGATTCGGTCAGCCGTTCGAGTGATATCCTGAGCCTTCGCATGATTGGCTACACCATCCTGACCACGCGCAAGCGGGTGATCGTCGCGCTGGTTCATTCCGTGGTCTTCCTGGGCGTCGCCACGTTCGGCCTGTTTACCACCGTGGGTGCTCTGCACCGGGCGTCCCCGGTATCGGCCTGGATGGTCGCCGGCATCTATGTGATCGTCAGCTCGATCCTGCTGTGGTTGACAGGCATCTCCGGCCGGGCCGGGGAACGCGCGTATTTCGGATTCTGCACCACCAGCGCGAGTTTCGGCCTGTTCCGCCAATTGCTCGGCGACCCGCCGATGCACTTGGCGGTATATGTGCGCGTGGCGATGCTGGCCTGCGCGGTGGTCACCGGGGCGTGGATGTTGGGCCGGGCCAGGCAACGCGGCGGAAGCTTGTAAGAAATCCGCCTCAGCCTGCTCTAAGGTCCTGTGTGGAAATAACCTATTCAATCGCCAACTAACGCTCCCTTCAGAACTCCTGATGTCGTGGAATTTGCAGTGAGCCCGTTTTCGTGGCGCAGGCACTCCTGCCTGCTGGGTCGAGACTCATCTCGACCCTCTTCGCGAGCGGCATCCACCGTCCCGGAGCGCCGAGATGAGTCTCGGCGCCGCAGACACGAGTGTCCGCGCCACGTCTTGGCTCAGGTCAATTTCCCCAACTATCCGAAATTTCAGGCCGAGATCAGGAGTTCTGAATTCAGCGCGGGCGGGCAGGCGAGCACCGCCTGCCCCACCTGCGAAGCTCTCGCCATCGAAACGAATGGCTCAGCCCAGTTTTCCCCGCCAGGCAGAAATTGCGGGGCGACATCGGGAGTTCTGTCCTTACGGGGTGCCCCCCTAAGGGAGCGTTAGGCAAGCTTATTTTTTCGGCCTTTCCGATGAGTTGCGCCGTTGCCGCTGCTACCGCGACAGCCGTGGCATCGAGCGCTATCCCGGTGGGTCATGGCTGAATCCCGTCAGGCTGTTCGCGCAGCAATTGCCAATACTGCGCCGCTGCCTGCTCCACCCCATGGCGCGCGCGTATGTACGCCGCGGCCCGCTCGCCGATGGCCGCAGCCACTTCCGGCATGGACGCCACCAGCGCCATATGCTCGCGCAGGGAATCCCGCTCCGCCGCCCCCGATGCAATGCGAATGCACGCGTCCTCGGGAAATCGCGAGCATTCAAGCGACTCCGTCAGCATCACCGGCTTGCCGAGACCCATCAGGCGGACGGCGATGCCCGAAGTTTCCCCCGCCGCCGGATACCGCAGGTTGATGCAGGCATCCACGGCTCCGGCCGCCAGCCAGAATTCGCGCTCTTCCAGGTGGGGCCGCCGCATGACTCCCGCGCCGGTCAACAGGGGTTCAACGGCCCGCTCCAGGTCCGTGGAGACGAACTGCCCCGCGATCAGCAGCACCGTCCGCGGGTTGTCGTCGTGGACCTCGCGGAACGCTTCGAGCACCGATATCAGCCGCTTCGATTCCCGCAAGTACCCGAAAACGCCGAACAGAAAGCTTGCCGGATCCACTCCCCAGCGTTGCCGCCAGCGGAGGGCCTCCGCAACGCCGGGAAGGTCGCGCGGCGCGACGTATAGGTGCGGAATCTCCACCACCCGTGCTTGCGGCGCGTGCTCCCGGACCACGCGCGCGGCGGCCGGATTGTGTACCACCACGGCGCGCGACCGCTCCACAATCCGCCGGAGCATGGGGTAATCGAAATAGCGGCGGTCCGTGGCCGACGATGCCCGCCCGCGCCACAACTCCCGCGCCAGGCCGCGATTCCACTCCCCATAGTTGTACACGAACTCGTCCATGTAGGCGGCTTCGTCCAGCCGTCCCAACAGAAAATGGTGCAGCACCGCGTCGTGCAGGACCACCACTCCGGGCACCGCCAGCGCGCGCTGGTAAATCTCGCCGTGGAGCGCGTTGTTGCCCAAATGATAGAGCGCCACGTCGCAGGTGGAAGGCGCCACTTCCACGCGCCCGTGCTTTCTCAACTCCGCCAGCAGCGCGGCCGCGTAATCGGCCACTCCCGTGCGCGCCGGCGGCAGGGGAGCGTAGAATCCGACGGTCACGGTTTCTTCCGTTTGCCGAACAGCGCGGTTCCCACGCGTACGCACGTGGAGCCCTCTTCGATGGCGGTTTCCAGGTCGTGGGACATGCCCATCGAAAGCTGCGCCAGGCCATGGCGATCGGCCAACTCGTGAAGGCTGCGGAAATAGCCGCGCGCGGCTTCCGGATCGTCCGACCACGGGGGCATGGTCATGAGTCCCAAGAGGCGCAGGTTGGGGCACGCGCGGACGGCGGCGATGAGGTCCGGCAAGTCCGCTTGGGCTGCCCCGCTCTTGGCCTCTTCGGGCGACAGCTTAACCTCCAGCATCACGTCGATGGGGCGGGCGGATTCGTTCAAACGGCGCGCCAGTTTGGCCGAATCCACGGTCTGAATCACCTGGAACAGTTCCGCGGCCTTTTTGGTTTTGTTGGATTGCAGGTGCCCGATCAGGTGGTAGCGCGCGTCCGTCAAGCCGGCAAGCTGCGGGGCCTTACCCTCGAACTCCTGCACGTAGTTTTCGCCGAAGTCGCGCAGTCCCAGATCGTAGGCCTCGCGAAGGGTGTCGGCGGGAAACACTTTGGTGACGGCCAGGAGGAGAATTCCGGCCGGATCGCGCCGCGCCCGGCCGGCCGCACGCGCGATCCTTTCGCGGACTGCCAGCAGTCTGTCGCTTAGTTTTTCCATTACGTGCGGTACGTCCCAGTATAGCCAGGATGGCCGACGCGAGGATTTTAACATTGCGACGGGCGTTTGCTAATCGAACCGTAACAGAAGCCTTGTTACACTGACCCTACCCCAAAAACTCAACAGGAGGTCTTTCAAACAGTGCGTTTCACACTTAAGACTCTATCTCTACTTGTGTTGGCGCTCGCGTCAACCGCGTCTATTCCTCTTCACGCTCAACAACTTCTGGGTAGCATTATTGGCACGGTGGTCGATGCCACCGGATCGGCCATACCCGGCGCGGCGGTGACTGTCAAGGACGTAGACACAAACCTGCAGATCAAGCTTACTACTTCGAATAACGGCTCCTATCAAGCTCCCAATCTTCCCATCGGAAACTACAGCGTCAGCATCAGCAAAGATGGGTTCAAAACCGAGACCCACACGTCCATTCTGGTCCAGGGCGACCGGACGGCCACGGTCAACGGGCAGTTGCAAGTCGGCGCGGTCGCAACCACTGTCGAAGTGACGGGGACCCCGTTGCTCAACGAGGTGAACACCACCACGGGCTACGTTCTGGATAACAACGCCATCAATCTGATTCCCCTGGGCACAGGCAGTTTCACGCAACTGGCGCTCTTGAGCCCGGGAATGAGTGCCGATTTTCTGAATGGCTCGGGTTCCAACGCGGGTCTCGGAAATCAGGCAATCTGGTCCAACGGGCAGCGCGATTCCAGCAACAGCTTCACCATCAATGGGGCCAGCGCGGACAACCTGTTCAACGGCAAATCTTCCAGCGGGGTGGCTTCCAACCGGTTCACCTCCAATACCGGGACCGGCAACCTGCCGGGCGGCGACCTGCAAACCAGCGGGTCGGTCTACGATGCCATCGGGCAGGGCCTGCCCACGCCGGCGCCCGAGATGATTCAGGAAATGCGCGTGAACTCGGGCCTTTACGATGCCTCGCAGGGAGGCAAGAGCGGCGCGCAAATCGAAACCACCACCCGCTCGGGCACCAACCAGCTTCACGGTATGGCGTACGATCACTTCGAAAATAACGATCTGAACGCCAATGAGTTCTTCCGCAATTCCGTGGGGAATACTGCCGCCGCTGGTCTGCCGGCAAATAACGGTCTTACCGCCAATGCTCCCGTCCTGCACTACAACCGTTACGGCGTGAATGTGGGCGGACCCGTTTTCAAAGACAAGCTCTTCTTCTTCGCGGGCTATCAAGGCATCGCCGACCATGATGCCACCGCCGGAACGTCTACTCTTACGGTTCCCCAGAACCTCACTGACGACCGTACCGCGCAGGGTCTGGCCAACATGGTTCTGACCGATTACGGCAAGACCATTTCACCCTCGGCCATCAGCACGGCTGCGCTCAACTTGTTCAACGCCAAGGTCGGCAACCAATACCTGATTCCCACTCCGACCCTGACCGGCGCAGCCGCGGCGGCGGCGGGATACGATGCCATCCTGCTGGCGCCCGCGAAGTTCGAAGCCAATATGGGCGTGGGCGATCTGGACTACAACGTCAGCGACAAAGATCGCCTGTCGCTGAAGTTTTTCACGCAGACCAATCCCACCACCAACCCCTTCGGCGGATCGCCGACGGTGGGTTTCGCCAAAGTGACGCAGGCCGGGTCGCAAACTGCGACGCTCGCCAATACCTCCATCTTGAGCCCCACCATGACCTGGCAGAATAACGCCAGCTTCGTTCGCGAAGTGACCTACGGGCAAACCACGCAACCCTTTACTCCGGGTTCTTTGGGAATCGACATTTTCGGCAGCACGGCATTTCCGGGAATTACCATTTCCAAATCCGATGGGACCGAAGCCAATTTCCTCAGCAAGAGCCTGTCGATCGGCCCCACTTCCAACTTCGCCAACGCCGGATCCTATCAGAACAACTATCAGGGCGCTTCCACGGTGAACTGGGTCCTGGGACGGCACACCGTGGGCTTCGGCGCCAACTGGACCCATACCCAACTGAACATCCTCAATGACAACGACAATACCGCCAGCTTCACCTTTGCCGACTGGCCCACGTTGTTGACCGGCAATACCAATACCGGCGGCAAGTACTTCTCGGGATCGAGCAATCGCTACTACCGCGCCGACCAGGTGGGTGCTTACATCAACGACAACTTCAAGGTCACTTCCAACCTGACCCTCAACCTCGGCGTGCGCTACGACTTCGACGGCCCGTTGTCGGAAAAATACGGCAACCTCACCAATTTCCATCCCGATGCCTACGCTTACAATGCCGCCACCGATACCATCACCAATAGCGGCCTGGTGGTGGCCGGAAACAACAAGACGCTCGGCACCCCCGGAGTGAGCGATTCCACCTTGACGGGAAGACAGTGGGGAATCGCGCCGCGCCTCGGCATCGTGTGGAGTCCGACCGCCGTAAGAAATCTGGTAATCCGTGCCGGCGCCGGCCTGTACTATGATCGCGGCGAGTATTTCAGCGAGTTCTCGCCCAGCGCCGGCAGCGGTTTCAACGGACCGTTCGGCGTGACTCTGGCCGAGCCTTTCGTTCAACAGGTGGGAACCACCACCTCCGGCACCATCGCACAGCCTTTCGCGGGCGCCACTCTGCCCAGCCCGGTCACCAACATCGGTTCCCTCCTTTCCCTGTTTCCGAATAACGCTTCCACGTCCAAGGGAAACACCACCTATCTGTTCGGCGGCTACGACCCGGCCAACTCGCTTCCCTATTCGGAGAACTGGACCTTCGACCTGCAGTGGCAGCCGCAAAATACCGTGACCGTGAGTCTGGGATACATCGGCACCCACAGCGTGCACCAGGTGCTGCCGATTCCCTTCAACCAGCCGCGGATCGCGACTTCCTCCAACGTCATCAACGGCCAGTCCATTTCCTACGGGTTTAACGAGGTACCCTCGGAAACGCTGAAGACCTTCGACGGTGGCAACACCGACCTGCGCGTTCCCTACCTGGGGCTTTCCGATAGCTCCGTTTTCTATAAGGCGGAGGGAATCGCCACCTACAACGCGCTGCAGTTCGGCCTTCGCAAGCGCCTCAGCCATGGCCTGCAGGTGACGGCCGCGTACACCTGGTCGCATTCGCTCGACGAGCAGAGCGGCCTGGGACTGTTCTACAACGGCAACGACCCGGGCAATCCGCACTCGTCCTATGCCAGTTCGCTCTATGACCGCACGCACGTCGCCGTGCTTCAGGCCTACTACGAGCTGCCCAAGGTGGCTTCCGGAAACGGCTTCCTCAAGAGCGTGGCCAACGGCTGGTCGATCAGCGGTGTGACCAGCTTCCAGAGCGGCGCGCCGTATAATCCCATTGATTATTCGGGCGCCGTGGCCGGCCTGCAGTATTCCCACTACGTGGAGCTTCTGGATCCCGAGTTGCCCCTCAAACCGGGGATTACCGCCGGGCAGGCCCAACTTCAGGGAACCACCGGAATCAACCCTCTCAAACCGGTCCTGAACGCCTCCGACTTCTATATTCCGACGCTGGCGCCGGGCACCAACGGAATCGCCACCGACACCACCGCCGCCGGCGCTCAAGACACGTATGAGACCGGCTTCGGAATCACCGGCCGCGATCTGTTCCGCGGCGCTTTCCAGAAGCGGCTCGATTTGTCGGTGAGCAAAATTACGCGGTTCGGCGAGAAATACGTCGTCCGGTTGGGGGCCGATGCGTTCAACCTCACCAATACGCCGAGCTTCGACGTTCCCACCAATAGCGCCAGCCAGTATAGCGTCAGTTCCAGCACCGGCGCGGTCACTTCGGTTTCGGCGCTGTCGAGTTCGTTCGGATATATCCAACACACCATCGGCAGTCCGCGATTCATGCAACTGTCATTGACGCTGGCGTTCTAGACTCAGACCTCCTGATCTCGCCCCGCAATTTCAGCCTGGCGGGGAAAATGGGGTGAGCCATTCCCTTCGATGGCGAGAGCTTCTGCGGGCTCATCCCAAATTCCACGACGTCAGGAGTTCTGAGCCTCTGCCTCGCCGCCGGGCCGGTCTATCGAAAACGGTAGACCAGCCCTGTGAAAAACAGAAGAAATTTCCCCCTTCCAGACCCCTTCATCGCCTTTTCTACGCCCCTTTTCGGGCACGGCTGCAAAATTTCCGTTTCGCCTGGGTCTCGTCACGTCTTTGTAGCAATAAACTCAATCAATGCATGTTATTCTCTCATCTTCAGTGATGAAAAACGCCTGCGGATTCGGCTTCATTTCCGGGACGGTTTGAGATCCCGTGCAGCCGTAATTCGCGGTGGTTATTCCAGTGCTCGCAAAGTTCATTCAGGAAAAAAGGGAGGAGTCTCGCATGAATTGGAAAGCAACAGCAGCGATGGCGCTGTTATTCTCGGCGTGCGCGTTGGCGCAATCCGCCGGAGGTGTGGCTGGCATTTCGGGTACGGTCAAGGATCCCTCCGGGGCTGCCGTTCCCAACGCGAAAGTGGTGATCGCCAGCGCTTCGCGGGGGACGCTGCGCACGATCGACACGAACACCTCGGGAATTTTCACGGCGCCGGCCTTGAACCCGGGGCCGGGCTACAAGGTCACGGTCACGGCATCCGGATTTGCCACATACGAATTGAACGACATCGATCTGGAAGTTGGCCAGAGCCTCAATCTGAGCGTCCCGCTGACCATTGGCCAGACGTCGACCTCGATCGACGTGCATGGCGCCGCCGAACTTCTGGACGACACCAAAACCGACCTTTCCCAGGTGGTCTCCACGGGCGACATCATGAACCTGCCCATCAATGGGCGCCGGGTGGACTCTTTCGTGCTGAATACGCCCGGCGTAACCAACGACGCCACCTTCGGTCTGCTGAGCTTCCGCGGCGTAGCAGGAAACAATTCGTTCCTGCTGGATGGCAACGACAACACCGAGCAGTTCTACGATGAGAACGCCGGACGAACCCGCATCCAGTCGCAGATCTCCGCCGACGCGGTTCAGGAATTCCAGGTAGTATCGGCCAACGTGTCGGCCGAATATGGCCGCGCCATGGGCGGCGTGGTGAACACGGTGACCAAGAGCGGCACGAACGACGTGCACGGAAGCGCCTTCTACTTCCTGCGCAGCACCGGCTTCGACGCTCACGATCCGTATTCCGCGTTCAACCCCACCGAGCACCGCATTCAGACCGGTGGAACGGTGGGCGGTTCCCTGATCAAGGATAAGCTCTTCTACTTCCTGAGCGCGGACATCACGCGCCGCAATTTCCCGTTTGTGGATAGCGAGGTGAAGGCCGGCTTCGTCGACACTGCGAACCAGGTCTGGTTGACTTGCGGGGCGCCCGCCACCACGGCCCAGTGCGCGGCGATTAACGGATTGCTGCCGCGCTTCTTCGGGCAGATTCCGCGCAAGGCGTCCAACGATCTGTACTTCGGCAGGCTGGATTATCACCTCAACGACAAAAACACCTTCAGCGCCAGTTTCAACTACCTGCGCTGGAAGTCCCCCAATGGCATCCAGACCGGTCTTTCTTCCACCTCTGGCGCGGGAATCACCGGCAACGGCGACGACAGCGTAATCGTGCGCAATGGCAAGGCGACCTGGATCTCGGTGCTCAGCAACACCGTGGTCAATTCATTCCGCTACGGGCTGGATACCGACCGCCAGGCGGACGGCTTCGACCAGGCCGAACTGGGTGGCGGACTCGGCTACCTGGATGTCTCGGTGGCCGGCGTTCAGCTTGGAGCAGCGACCTATCTGCCGCGCGTGGAGCCGCTCGAAGTCCGCCACGAAATCGCCGACGACGTGAGCTGGACCAAGGGCAAGCACACCATCAAGTTCGGGGTGACGTTCGAGCATGTCAACGACAACGTCAACTATCTCAGCAACCGGTACGGCTCTTACACCTACCCCACGGTAACCTCGTTCGCGCTGGACTACGGGAGCACGACCGGCGCCAAGAACTGGTCGGGGTATTCCCAGACATTCGGCAATCCGCTGGTGGATTACACCATCAAAGACATCGGATTCTATCTCCAGGATCAGTGGCAGGTCTCGGATCGCCTGACGGTGACGTTGGGCGCCCGTTATGAGCGGACATTCATGCCGCCGCCGCCGACTGTTAATTCGTTGTACCCGCTGACCGGGGCGTCGCTGCACACCGGCACGGTGAATCTGATGCCGCGCATCGGATTAGCGTACCGGATCAACGATAAGACGGTGCTCCGCGCCGGTGCCGGCACGTTCTTCGCAAGGGTGATCGGCGGCATGCTGGATGACATTTACACCGGCAACGGCATCTATCAGATCTCGGACTCTTTGACGTCGTCGAATTCAACCCTGCTGGCTGCCGGCCCGGTTTTCCCGAACGCCTTGGGGGGGCCTGTGACCGGCATCACGTCGGGTGCTTCCACCCTCGACATCCTCAGTCCGAAGCTGAAGACGCCTTATTCCGAACAGGCCACGGTTACCTTGGAGCGCCAACTCTCGAAGGACACGCTGGTTACCGTTTCTGGAATCTTCAGCCGCGGAGTCAACCTCCTGGGTACGCAGGACATCAACGCTCCGGCGCTCGGTGCGCCGTACACCTACACCATCGTGGGCGCGCCGTCCAACATTCCCACGGCCTATACGACTCAGGTTTATCCGGGTGGGACGACCGCGCGGCCGAACCCGAATTTCGGCGCCATCTACGAGGAAACCAATGGCGTCAGCAGTTGGTACGACGGCCTTACCGCCAGCTTTGAGAAGAGGCTCTCCCACGGATTCCAGGCGTCGGCGTCGTACACGTGGTCCCACGAAATCGACGACGGGCAGGGCGCCGCCACCAACGCGATCTTCGGATTTAGCGACGCGCTGTGGACGTATAACGGGCAATACGGCTTCGACAAGGGCAGCGGTTCGCTCGATCAGCGCCAGAGGGTCGTCTTCTCGTTTGTATGGAATCCTACGTTCACGCATTCCACCGGCGCATTCGCCAAATACGTAGTGAACAACTGGCAGCTTTCGAGCATTACCACGATTCAGAGCGGCCGGCCGGCGGGAAGCCTGACCATCCACATGAACGACACGCCCACTTCCATGCTGTACAGCGCCGATGCTCTGAATGGATTTAACGGAAACTTCCGGGTACCATTCCTGCCGGTGGACAGCCTGTACACGCCATGGGTGGAAACGGAGAATTTCCGCCTGACCAAGTACGTTCCGCTGCCCCGCGAGGGCATGAACCTCGGCCTCAACTTCGAGGCGTATAACATTGCCAACAACTGGTCGCCTACCGCCCTGGCTACGCAGGCATTCACCGAGACGAAGGGCGTGCTCACTTACACTCCGACGGCTTTCGGTTACGGAACCAGCGATGGCGGTTTCCCCGATGGCACGCAGGCACGCCGCCTGCAGGTGAGCGCGCGGTTCACGTTCTAAACTTCCAAACCTGCAACTGTAGGGACAAGGGCAGGCGCTCAGGCGCCTGCCTTTTTTATTGCCGGGAATTCTCGAGCCTGGTCCGCGGCCCGGGCGGCCGCGATGCGGGCCGGATCGGCGTAGAACCGCCTTCCGCAGGAGCGGCAATGGCGTGGAATGCGGCCCACACGGCGCATGACGGCGTCGCCGATCCCTCGGGGAAGTGAGGGGACGATATCCCGGCCGAAACACCGCGGGCATCGGAGTTCCCCGGGTTTAATCTCAATCTGCTTGATAATCTCCAATAGGGCAAGTCTAGCAAAACCAACGGGCGATCGTGCTATTCCCAACGGTACGGGTACGGGGGGGCTTGAACGTCTCCGGGAGGCACGTCTCTGAACGACCGCTCCCTCGCGGTCGCGGCTCGGCAAACACTTACAAGAACTTGAAACGTCATTCTGAGCCGCGCGCGCCAGCAAGCGGTTCTTAGCCAAAATCGCGAAACTGCTTAAGCACCCACAGTGCGGGGGTGTTAGTCTGGAGATCGTGCGTAGTCTACTGATCTTCCTCTCGCGGAGTAAACTCCTGCGAAGGTGGATGGAAACCTCATCCCTGGCCCAGCGTTTCGCGGCCCGCTTTGTGCCTGGTTCCAAACTGGAGCAGGCGCTGGCAGTGTGCCGCGAACTCAATGCCGAGGCCATTGCCGTCACTTTGGACGTTTTGGGCGAAAGCATTTTGTCCCTGGAGGAAGCGGCCAGGGCTCGCGATGTTTATCTGCGGACCCTTTCGGCGATCCACGAGAGCCGCGTCCAGGGGAACGTCTCCCTCAAGCTCTCCCAATTCGGCATCGATCTCTCGACCGAGATGTGCCGGGCCAATGTCAGCCAGTTAGTGGAGCGGGCCGCCGCCCTGGACGGGTTCGTCCGGGTGGACATGGAATCCAGCGAGTACGTCGACCGGACGCTCGACCTGGTCTGCGACCTGCACGCCAAATACCCCGCCGTGGGAACGGTGATCCAGGCCTATCTCTATCGCAGCAAACAGGATATTGAAATGTTGAACGCCCGGGGCATCCGCGTCCGGCTATGCAAGGGCGCGTATCTGGAACCGGCCAGCGTGGCTTTTCCGAAAAAGGCCCAAGTGGACGCCAACTACGTCGAATTGATGCAGTTATTGCTCGACCAGGGCGCCTATCCGGCGATTGCCACGCACGACGAGAAGATGATCGCGGCGACCAAGGCGTACGCCGCGTCGCACAACATATCGCGCGACGCCTTCGAGTTCCAGATGCTCTACGGCATCCGCCGGGATCTGCAGCGGCAACTGGCGAAGGAAGGCTTCCGGGTACGGGTCTACGTCCCCTTCGGCGAGGCCTGGTATCCCTATTACATGCGCCGGTTGGCCGAGCGGCCCGCCAACATACTGTTTATTCTGCGGAACTTGTTGAAGTAAAAGGCTTTCAGCTATCGGCTAGTAGCTATTAGCTGGTAAGAAACCGCTCCCTTGCGGTCGCGGCTCGGTAACAAGTCCCGTGGAATCAGGCGCGACTGTTACTACTCTGAGACCGCATGATTTTTCAATAACTTACGGATGTTCTGCAACGCGGTCTATTTTCGTTAAATCTGGCCCCGCCAGAGGCCCGCTGAGCCGCGACCGCCAGGGAGCGGTCTTCCCGTTGCGAGCCGGAGTTTCGCGACAGAAACCAGCTATCGCCTTTTGGCCGGAGCCCGGAGAGGGCCCGAAAGCTGAAAGCCGATGGCTGACCGCTGAGAGCTTGCTTTCGAAACTAATTGCAGGGATCGGGAGTCTAAGGGATATGCGCTACTGGGCCTATCTCGCCGGGAAGGTGGTAGCGGCGGCTGCGCCTCTGTATGGTTTGCTGATTCTCCTGGAACAAAAATTCCCGGCCATTCCCCATAAGAAAGACGATTACGACGCGGCCGTTGCGCCGCTCGCCAAGGGCGGCCAGTACCTGCTCTGCGACCTGTACCTGCTGGGATGGTTCCTGCTCTGCGCCGGCACCCTCTACCTCATCGTCTGGGACCAACGCCGCCGCTGCCGGGTGTGCCTCCGCCAACTCCGCATGCCCATCGAAACGGGCTCCCGCAGCTATATGCTGCAATTGGGCCAGCCGAGCATCGAATCGATCTGCCCCTACGGCCATGGAACTCTCAAGGAAGACGAATTGCAAATGACCGGCCGTGCCACCCCCGAATGGACCCCCCATTCCGACGATATCTGGGACGAATTGTGCGCTCCCGGCAAGGACACCGGTCAGGAACCGTGAACCCTCTGCCCCGCTGGCGCATGGTGGCTGGTTGCCTGGTGCTGGCGGCACTCGTCTTCTTCGCCATCCTCTTCGCCCCGGTATACGTCCGCAACATGAAATTGCAGAATTATGTGGACGGAATGACACATCGTGCCGGGAACGACAAGCAATCCGACGATGCGTTGCGCGCTATGGTTCTCGACAAGGCCCGCCAGCTTGACCTGCCGGTAACGGAAGACAACGTGCAGGTTTACCGTTCCGCGGACGGTCTGCGCATTGACGTGCGTTATTCGGTAACGGTACGCGCGCCGCTGTATCAGGTGGATATTCATTTCTACCCCGGCGCCGGCAGCCGGTAGGCCTTCACGGCCAGCGGCATGCGAGAATTAAAGAAGGTGCCAACGAAACCACAAAGGCGCGGCATGCGGGTCCGCGTCCCGGGTAATTCCGGCCTCACGCGGTTCTTTCTGGGACCGGTGGGACGCATCCTGATCATGGGCAGCGCGCTTTTTGTGATCGTGCTCATGGGGGCGTTCATCTACTTCTACGCCCGATATTCCAAGGTCATCGACGAGAAGCTGCGCGCCGGCCCGTTTGCCAACAACGCCCAGATATTCGCCGCTCCGGAATCGGTCGGCGTGGGCGATGCGCTGAGCCCCAACGATATCGCCACCGAGCTGCGCCGCAGCGGTTATTCCGAATCGCGCGCCAACCCCGTCGGATCGTTCGAGCTCCGGGCCAACGCCATCACCATCGTTCCCGGCCCCAAGTCCTATTTCGATCAGGAAGCCGGGGTCATCAAATTCGACGGCGGGCGGATTTCGCAGATCGTCTCCCTGCAGGACAACACCTCGCGCAGCCTGTACCAGTTGGAACCGCAGCTCATCACCAACCTTTCGGGCACCAGCCGCGAGAAACGGCGCATGGTGAAGTTTGCCGACATCCCCACGCTGCTGGTGGAGGCCGTCACTTCCGCCGAGGACAAGCACTTCTTCCAGCACAGCGGGTTCGACCCGGTCCGCGTGATCAAAGCGGCCTATGTCGATATCAAGAAGGGCCGCCGGGCGGAAGGCGCCTCCACGCTCAGCATGCAACTGGCCAAGAACTTCTTCCTGGAACAGGACAAGCGATGGACCACTAAGGCGGCCGAAGTCATTATCACCCTGCAGTTGGAGCAAAAGCTCAGTAAGGAAGAGATCTTCGAAGATTACGCCAATCAGATTTATCTGGGCTCGCGCGGTTCCTTCCGCATCCACGGCTTCGGCGAGGCGGCCGAAGTCTTTCTCGGCAAAGATCTCAGCCAGATCGACGTTCAGGAAGCCGCGCAACTGGCCGGAACCATACAGAATCCGGCCATGTACGATCCCTTCAACCATCCCGACCACGCTCGCGACCGGCGCAATATCGTCCTCAGCATGATGCGCTCCAACGGTTTCATCGGCGATCGCGATTACGCCGTGGCCATCGACACGCCGCTCACCGTGGTCAAGAGCGCGGCGCAGTCGGTGGAAGCCCCGTATTTCGTCGACCTGGTGAATACCACGCTGCAGGATAAGTTCCAGGACACCGACTTCCAGTCCAACGCGTACCGCGTCTATACCACGCTCGACCTGCGGCTGCAGCGCGTGGCCGCAGATGCCATTGCCAGCGGTATGAAGAAGGTGGACGACATCGTCAAACGCCAGCGCCGATTCAAGGGGGAAACGCCTCCCGAACCGCAGGTGGCGCTGGTGGCCATCGACCCCCATACGGGGCTGGTAAGAGCCGTCGCCGGAGGCCGCAACTACGGCCGCAGCCAGCTCAACCACGTGCTGTCCAAGCGGCAGCCGGGGTCGATCTTCAAACCTTTTGTGTACGCCGCCGCCATGGATACCGCCGTGGAAGGCGGTCCGCACGTGCTGACGCCCTCGAGCGAGGTGATGGATGAGCCCACTACTTTTTGGTTCGAGGGCAATTCTTACAGCCCCAAGAATTTCAAGGACGAGATCAGCAATAAACCCGTGTCGTTGCGCTATGCCCTGGCGCACTCCCTCAATATCCCCACCGTGAAGGTGGCCGAGATGGTGGGGTACGACGCGGTAGTGAACATGGCCAACCGCGCGGGCATGAACTACAAGATCCAACCGACGCCCTCGGTGGCCCTGGGGGCCTACGAGATCACGCCCATGGAGGCCGCCGGCGCTTATACCATGTTCTCCAACCAGGGCCGCTACGTGAAGCCCGACTTCCTGTCGCTGGTGCGCAACCAGGACGGCAGGCAGTTGTACCAGCACAAGCAGGAAGACAAGCAGGTGCTCGATCCGCGGGTGGCCTACATCATGACCAACCTGTTGCAGGATGTGCTGGCCCGGGGTACCGCGGCCGGGGCTCGCGCCGTGGCCGGATTCAACGTCCCCGCGGCCGGGAAGACCGGCACCTCGCGCGACGGCTGGTTCGCCGGGTACACCTCGGAACTGCTGTGCGTGGTGTGGGTGGGGTTCGACGACAACCGCGATCTGGATATCGAAGGCGCACAATCCGCGGCGCCCATCTGGATGCAGTTCATGAAGGACGCTTTGAAATATCGCGAATATCGCGATACCAAGCCATTCGAAGCGCCCGACGGAATCGTGTCCATCGAAATCGACCCGGAAACCGGCTTCCTGGCGACGCCCGCGTGCCCCACCCGTGCATCCGAAGTGTATATCGCCGGTACGCAGCCGGTGGCCGCCTGCCCCAAGCACGGCGGCCGGATGGTCACCAGCACCACTGGCTGGGACACGCCCGCGCCGGAGGATGCGCCGGACCGGAAGGCTCCGGCGAGCGCCGCCGACCACCTGCCGCGCGTCATCGGCTCGGGCAGCGACGGCCAGGTGACGCCCGGCGCGGTAGCCCATCGGGCAGCCAGGCAGATTCCACCGGACACCGCTCAGAACGGCAAGCAGCAACCGGAGACTCCGCCCCAAAAAGCCACCAGGCCCAGCCTCCTCCGTCGATTGTTGAATGTGATTAAATAGGTTCAAGGGGGCCGCTCCATGTTTTTCCGTCCTCTCGCGATAGCAATTGCGGCAAGCCTGATAACGGGGATGGCTTTCGCGCAAACTGGTAACCCCATTGTGGACAGTAGCAGAACCTCGGTGGCCCCGGCAAAAGCGGACAAGCCCGAGGAAAAAACGGAGATTACTCCGGAGCTTCGCGGCGATATATTCATGGCCAGGAAGCAGTACCGGGAAGCCATCGAAGCGTTCCACGAAGGCTCTCCCAAGAATCCCGTGCTGTGCAACAAGACGGGGATCGCTTATCACCAGATGATGCAACTGGACAGCGCTCTGAAGAGCTATCAACAGGCTGTCCGGCTGAAAAAGGATTACCTGGAAGCCATCAACAACATCGGCACGGTATACTATGCGCGCAAGAATTATCGCCGCTCCATCACGTATTATCAGAGGGCCATCAAATTGGCGCCGCAGCAGAGCCGCGCGGCATCCATTTACAGCAACCTGGGCACGGCCCTGTTCGCGCGCAAGCAGTACAAGGACGCTGCCGACGCTTTTCAGACGGCCATGACGCTCGATCCGGACGTGTTCGAACACAACAGCACCTTCGGGGTCCTGCTGGAAGAGCGCAACGTGCAGGAGCGCGCCAAGTATCATTACTACGTGGCCAAATTGTACGCCAAGAATGGCCGTAACGAACTGGCCCTGCAGTATCTGCGGAAGGCCCTGGAAGAAGGTTTCAAGGAGAGGAAGCAATTGGAAAAAGACCCGGAGTTCGCAGCGTTGCGGGACACCAAGGAGTTCCAGGACCTGCTCGCGCTGGAGCCGCGTGTACTGTAACCGGCTGCGTTTCTTCCTGGCCATCCTCACCCTGGCGCTTCTCTCCGCGTGCCATCGACAGCCGGCCCGCCCGTCCGTGGAGCGGATTGCGATTCTTCGCTTCGAGAACCTTGGGGCCGATCCTTCCACAGACTGGATGGGCCGCGCCTTTTCCGAGATGATCGGCGCCGCGCTCGACGGCGCGCCGGGGCTCGACGTCATTCCGGGCGCACGCCTGCACGCGGTTGACGCGGAATTGGGTGCGCGGCCGGCCAGCGCGCCCGGCATTTCGGCCGAGCGCACGGCCGCCCTGGCCGCGGGGGCCACCAGGGTTATCTACGGGCAATACGCGGTCCGCGCCGGGACCCTGGAAGCGCGGATGACCGTGGAAGACACGCTCACCGGAAAGATGAACGTCCTGAACACGGTGTCGACGCCGGCCGCGGACACGGCGCCGGCAGCCTCCGCGCTGGCCCTTCAGATCTCGCCCCACATCGTCCCCTACGGCACCCGGAATCCGCAAGTGATCGAGGCGTACGTCCACGCACTCGAAGACCGCGGCAAAGCCGGCGTGATGGAAGATCTGGAGAAGGCCATCGCCACCGATCCGAATTTCGGACCGGCCTACCGGCAAGTGGCGCAATTCAAAGTGGAACGGGGAGACCTCGCCGGCGCGCTGGCCCTGCTCGACAAGGCTCTGGCCCGCGGGAATAGCATCCCGGACGCCGAGCGGGCGCTGGTCCAACTGCAGGCCGCCGATCTTCGCGACGACGCTGCCGCGCGCCTGGCAGCGCTGGCCGCGATCGCCAAGGCCGATCCCAAAGACCCACGGAAGTGGCGCGAGCTGGCTGCGGCGTTCTCGATTACGCACCGCTATCCGCAGGCAGTGGAAGCCTATCGCAAGGTGCTGGCAATCCAGCCGGACGATGCCGAATCCTGGAATCAGCTTGGCTACGCCGCCGCCTATGCCGGGGATGCCGCCACCGCCCGGAGCGCGCTCGACCGCTACCGGAAGCTGCAGCCCGCCAGTCCCAATCCGCTGGATTCCCTGGGCGACGTCAGTCTGATCGGCGGCCACCTCTCCGAAGCGGAAGAATATTACCTGCAAAGCGCCAAAAAGAGCCCCGGATTTCTGGGGGGGCTGGACTTTCTGAAGGCCGCCATGGCGCGCCTGTCGACCGGAGACGTCGCCGGCTCCGATGCTCTGGCGCAGCAGTATTTCGATGCCCGCACGGCCGCCAAGGATCCGCTGGTAGACTACCGCAAGGCGCAATGGGCGTGGATCGGCGGGCGCCGCAAGGCCGCCTGCCAGCAGATGGAACAACTGGCCCGCGCTTCGGAAGCCGGCGCGGCGCGAGAGGTGGCGGCGCACGCGTATAGTGAGCTGGCTATATGGACCTTGATGCTGGGCAACCGCGAAGCCGCGGCGGAGATGGCGCGGAAGGCCGCGGCGCTGGCCACGGCGGCGTCCTCCACTCCGGCCATCCTGGCGCGATTTCTGGCGCAGCCTCCGGCCTCGCCGGCCGAGTGGCAGGCGCGCGCCAATACGCTGGTGCCCAACCCGGCACGGTCCGCCATTCGTAACACAGCGCTGGCCGACGCGCTATTGATCGCCAGGGAATATGCGGCCGCGCTCCCGGTGTTGCAGCAGATGTACGACAGCGGCAATCCCACTGCCGATGAGGGACTCCCGGTCTTATTGGCGTGGGCCAATCTCGAAACCGGCCATGTCCAGGAGGCAGCCGCGCTGCTAGGGTCCAACCAGCCCCTCTCGGAACGTGGGCTGACATGGTCGACGCCGTTGCACTTCCCGCGAATATACTATTTGCGGGCCGTGGTGGCGGAAAAACAGGGCAAACCCGACGAAGCGCGTGAAAACTGGCGGCTGTTCCGGGCGCTTTCCGGCCCCGACCCCCTGATGTGGGGCGAAGAGCAGAAGGCCAAATAGCAGGAGGGCACGCCCCGGGGATGTGGGGCAGGCGGTGCTCGCCCACAAGCCTGTCGTTTATAAAGACCATAAGATCCTTTTTGCTTGTTTTTGTTTCAGCCGTGTGATAGATTCCAGTAATCAACGAAACGATATTGACCTCCCGGCCGTAGGGTGTACGCCGGGTTACATGTCGGAGTATCTGTGTCTACCGGCAGGATACTCCAAACCTCAACCGGGCCATGTAGCTCTATCATTTTTCGAAACACAGGCGCTAAGTCTACCGGACTCGCACCTCGCGTTTCTCATATAGCGTCATTGGTGTGTCTTCGACAGCGGCGCCAAGCACCGCCGGCTGAGACGAACTGCCGGGCACGGATAGCCAGGCAAGCCGGCACTCATGTAACTATTTCTCTAACAAGGGGGTTCTTTTTGACGGAGGGAGAAGTGGCAACTCAACCTCTAGAACGCGAGCTATTGGGCCTGTTGGGCGGCGATGAGAAAGCTCGCATTGTGGCCCGGTACTGTGGTTTTGACGGTCTCGGGGGGACTACGCTCCAGACGGTCGGAGCCGAGTTCGGCATCACGTCTGAACGGGTTCGCCAGATCGTCGGAGAGGTCGTGCGGCGCCGCGGAAACGGGCCGGTACCCGCGCCCACTTTGTTGAAGGCCATCGCGTTTATCGCCCAGCGCACCCCCGGAGTTGCCGAAGATATCGAAGGGAATATGCAATCCGCGGGTCTGAGCTCCCGGCGGTTTCGCGCCGAGGGCATTATTCGAGCCGCTGAACTGTTCGGCACTGCCGCACCTTTCCTGGTGACCGAGACGCAGCGCGCGCGTCTGATCCATTTCTTCTCACCCGCATCCCTGGACACCATCGTCCGGGTGGCGCACCGGACGATCGAGCGATGGGGCGTGGCCTCCCTCGATACCGTTTCGGCGGAGGTCCGGAAAGTAGCGCCCGAAGCGGCCGATAACCGGCTCATCAGGGACGTGCTGACCAACGCCGGTGACATTCACTGGCTGGACCCGCTTTCGGAATGGTTCTGGCTGCCGTCGGTGTCGCGCAACCCTCTGGTGCGCCGCATCCGCAAAATTCTATCGGTGGCAAATCCCATGTGCGTTGCCGAATTCCGCGCGGCCGTCACGCGCGATTCCCGGCTGCACGACTATTCGCCGCCGCCGGCCGTATTGCAGGAGCTGTGCCGGCAGTTGCCGGGACTGCGGGCTTCGGCCGAGTATATCGAGGCGGATCCCAGAATCCAGCCTCGGGAAGTACTGGGCGAACTGGAAGCGGCCATTGTCGACATTCTGGCGGAACAGGGCGGAACGATGCGCCGCGCCGAACTGGCGGCGGAGTGCCGGAAGCGCGGGTTGAATCGTTCCAGCTTCTACAGCGCCCTGACGCACTCGCCTGTAATTGCATTCTATCCGGGCGGCCTCCTGGGATTAGTGGGAGTCTCGCCCGCGCTGGGCCCGCCGCAATGCCCGCCCACGAGGCAACGGTCCAAATACCTGCATTCCACGGCTCGTGCGCACACCATCCGGCTGCGCAAGTGGATGGAGTGAGGAAGAAAGGAGGATCTATTCCCGAATTTCGGATTAACAGTCCTTTTTGACTTGTGTTTATAAGCGTCTTATGTTAGATTTCAGACATACTTATCGGTCTTTTTACCCGGCCTCGTAATATACGCCGGGGGCTGTCTTAATTGGTGGAGTGTTCGAGGGTTTCCGAAGGATACTTCCAGACTGTCAACGGGCCATGTCGCTCCACAACCCCCAGCCATCGGGGAGCGGATCACACGGCTCCGCGCATGGTTGGCGCTCGCCGGCGCGATTCGTTACACACCGGCGCCGGATGTTTGCATAGGACTTATTTTTCGATTTGTGCGTAGTTGGAGCGCATTAGGATTCAGATAGTTATTACTCACAAGGGGGTCGAAAGCATGAGAAGAGTACTCGCATTGTTGGCCCTGTCTGCCTGCATTGCATTTGCACAGACAGCCACTACCACCGCCCGCATGGACGGGACGGTCACCGATGCCCAGGGCGCGGTTGTCGCCGGCGCATCCGTGACCGTGGTCAACCTCAACACGGACGCAAGTTTCAAAGCCACCACTGACGATCGCGGCCAGTGGGCGCTGCCCAGCATGTCGCAGGCTATGTACCGCGTCACGGTGTCCACCAAGGGATTCCGCACCACGGTGATCGATAGCGTCACCATGGACGCCGGCATACCGGTTACGGTCAACGCCAAGTTGGAGGTGGGCGCGGTGGCCGAAACGGTCGAAGTAGTTGCCACGCAGGAATTAGTACAGACTGCCGACGCCACCGTAAACGCCTCACTGGAAAAGCGCCAGATGACCGAATTGCCCACCATCACGCGCAGCGGCTTGGATGCAATCATATCCTTGCCAGGAATCCAGACGGCCACCAGCGACCGCTATTCCACCATCAACGGTCTGCCTAACGGCTCCATGAGCGTGACGCTCGATGGCGTCAACACCCAGGACCAGCTCCTCAAGAGCAGCAATGGCTATTACACCTTCATCCCGATTCAAATGGACTCGGTGGAAGAAGTAACTTTGACCACCGCGGCGGTGGGCGCTTCGTCCACTGGAGAAGGCGCGGCGCAGGTCAAGTTCGTCACCCGTGGCGGCACGAATCAATTTCATGGGGGCGGATTCTGGCAGAACCGCAATACCGCACTCGAAGCCAACTATTACTTCAATACCATCAATCGCCTGCCCCGCAACATCATCCAACTCAACCAGTACGGGTTTCACATTGGGGGCCCGATATACATTCCCAAGGTTCTCGATCTTAGGAACAAGCTTTTTTTCTTCACCAACGTGGAATTTCGTGTGATGCCGCAGTCCGCGGCTGAAAGCCGAACCGTTCTCACCCCCGGAGCCGCCCTCGGCAATTACGAATATGCGGATTCCAGCGGCGCCACGCACACGGTGAACGTGCTCGGCATGGCTAAGGCGGGTGGCTTCAACGGCGCCGCCGATCCCATCCTCAGCAAGACTTTCAGCCAGATACTGGCTCTCACCGGCAACGGTACTCTGAACAGCCAGGTTCCCACGGGCGATTACAACGTCGATACCTTAAATTACTCGGCAGCAGGCACCGACCGCCGTCATCTGTCGATGACGCGCCTGGACTACAACCTGAACAGCAGGAACCAGATTTCGCTGACTTACAGTTACAATATGTACTTCACGGTGCCCGACGTGCTGAACGGCGTGGTGCCCGTGTACCCGGGTACCGGCGATGTGCTCGGCACCAATATCTCCACCGGGCAGCACAGCAACCGCTTCATGGGCACGATCGGGCTGCGATCGACCATCACCAGCCACCTGACCAACGATTTCCATGGCGGGCTCATGGGCGGCACCACGGTCTGGTACGATGGCGCCCAGTCCCAGGCGAATTATAGCGAGTGGAATGGCTATACTCCGAACTTCGGTACCTATGGCTTCGACAGCCTGTCCGGCGTAACCACGGCCACCAACCCGCAGCGGCGGAATTCGCCCATCAAGCAGTTTAGCGACACCGTTTCGTGGGTGAAAGGTCCGCACATGATTACGGCCGGCGGCGACTTCTCGCAGGTGAATCTCTGGGCCCAGACGGAAGGTACCGAATCCCTGCCGTACATTTACTTCGGCATCAACAGCGGCGACCCGGTGCACAACGGCTCGACCGACGCGTTCACCGCGGCATCCATGCCCGGCGCAACGCAGGCGCAGATGGACAGCGCGGCCGGCCTCTACGCCGTCCTCAGCGGCCGCGTGTACAGCATCAGCCGGCAGGTAGTCGAGAGCGAAACCACACATCAATATTCCTATAACACTCCGGCCATCGACCGCGACCAGCAGCGCCAGTTCGGGCTGTTCCTGCAAGACCAGTGGCGCGTTGCCCCCAACTTCACTGTGAACCTCGGCATGCGCTTCGAGCAGCAGAGGCCGTTTGAGAACCTCAGCGGTATCTACACCGCATCCACTATCCAAGCCGCTTACGGCATCTCCGGCATCGGCAACATGTTCAAGCCCGGTGTCACCACCGGCGGAATGACGCCCACCGCGGGGGCAAGCACCTACGATCCCACCATCCCGGCGTTCCAGCCGCTCAGTTCGATGAACGCCTACGCTACTCCTAAGAACTGGAACCCCAGCGTTGGATTCGCCTGGCAGATTCCGCAAGCGGGCGGACTGCTTCGCACCATCCTCGGCGATCACACGGGCGCCTCCGTGCTGCGTGCCGGCTTCTCTATCGCCACCGTCCGGGAAGGCACCGAAGTGTTTCAGTCGATGTACGGCGCCAACCCCGGCGTGACTTACCCGGCCAGCGTCGACCCCGTCAATTACCCGCAATATTTCGGCGCTCCGGGAAGCGTGCTGTTCAGCCAGGCCACGCTGCCCACTT
>Ga0302320_10006533_pt1 | contig 25855 bp, 22 predicted proteins | sample Bog_T0_3_FD_202130 | JGI IMG/M metagenome (GOLD analysis project Ga0302320, IMG submission 202130) | Peat permafrost microbial communities from Stordalen Mire near Abisko, Sweden - Bog_T0_3 | ecosystem: Environmental > Terrestrial > Soil > Wetlands > Peat | place: Sweden: Abisko, Stordalen Mire... | reverse complement strand
CCATCCGCAGCTTCATCCAACACCACAACAAAGACCCAAAGCCTTTCATCTGGCACAAAACCGCAGACCAAATCCTCGACTCCGTCGCGCGATTTTGTACTCGAACTTTAGGGACAGGACACTAGAGCATTTTCACAGTTACTGTAATGCTTTCATCGAAAGACTGAACCATGCTTGAGCATTGTCGGGAGTGATCAGATCGAGGGCTTGGCTGATGCCATTGTCGAGTTCCTCCTTCGTTCTGGCGCGTATCGAACGGAGATATTGCTTGATCTTCGACCAGGCTTTTTCGATGGGATTCAGATCGGGAGAATACGGCGGAAGATAGAGCACCTCGGCCCCTCTGGAGGTAATCAGTTCCGACACTCCGTTGACCTTGTGCGAGCTGAGATTATCCATCACCACCAGGTCGCCGGCTTTCAGCGCGGGACACAAGACTTCTTCCAGGTAAACCAGGAAGAAGTCCGCGTCGGTCGCCTCTTCAATGGTCATCGCCGCCGCAATTCCGCTCAGCCGCATCGCCCCCAGGATGGTCAGTATCTTCCAGTGACCGCCGGGCGTAGCTTCGTGGATGCGGCGGCCTCCAAGACAGCGTGCGTAGAGTCGCGTCATCGAGGTCGTAACACCGCTTTCGTCCAAGAAAATCAGGTGTTCCGGCGGCGTCGAGCGGATGCGATCGACAAACTCTTCGCGCTTGCGGCGGTTGGCTTCCGTGTCTCGCTCGGCGGCGTGAAGCGACTCTTTTTAAGATGCAATTTCAAGTGCTTGAGCACGTTAAAAATCTGCGCCACGCACAACCGTATGCCTCGCTGTTGAGCAAGAATCTTCTGTAACTCAGCAAGGGTCAGATCGGGGCGTTCATCCATCGCCTTGAGCAAGCACGTCTTGGCAGAGCTATCCACGCGGCTCATCGGTCCATGCCGCTGTTCGATGCGCTCCATCTGCCCGGTCTGCCGCTGCTGTCGGCAGACCTTCTCCACCCAACCTACGCTGACGCCAAACAGCAAGGCCAGCTCCGCCTGCGTACTCTTGCCCGAGGCATAAGCGGTCAACAACATCCGTCGCAAATCGTTATCGTAAGGTCGCGGCATAGTCTCCGCGGAGAACAACAGAGCTTCCTTATACTAACACTGAAAATGCTCTAATGGCAGGTGCCACCGTTCTCCAAGCAGGCAGCTACTCAATCACGGCTTGCTTTACGCCCTCGCAGGCAGGCTTTGCCGCAACCAGTGCGACGGCGCTGTACTCTGTAACGCCGGCGAACCAGTCGATCAGCTTTGCGCCGATCGCGGTACAGCTGGAGGGGGCGACGGTCCCGCTGAATGATACAGCGACGTCGGGGATGGCCGTGGTTTTCCAGTCGCTGACGCCAACAGTAGGCTCGGTTTCTCAGACCACAGCGACCATGCTGAGCCTCGGGACCTGCACGATCCAGGCGACGCAAAGCGGCTCGGTCGATTACAGTCCAGCAAATCCGGTCCAGTTGAGCTTCCCGGTGATGGGCTTCACCCTGACAGCCGAACCGGCGTCGGAGACGGTCAGGCGCGGCGTGCTGGGACTGTTCCTGCTGGAGGTAAAGTCAGTGAACGGATTCGCCGGTAACGTGAGCATCAGCTGCGCAGGCGGTCCGCCGGAGTCGGTTTGTAAAGACTTCCCGCAGACAGTGCGTCTGAGCGGTAATCGCACGGCGTTTGCATTATCAGGCATCCTATTTCGTCCGAAGGATGATGCGGGGACCTACAACATCACGTTTACAAGGACCTCGGGAACGGATACGAGCGCGACAACGGCGCAGTTCACGGTGAAGTAGGACATTGTGCGAAGCGAAGTTAGCGTGTGCGCAAGCACCGAAGGAGCGCGAGATCGGTCCTAAACGCCGCAGCAGCATGGCATTTCGCAATATTGTCTGTATTCAACAGATTCCATAACACTTGGCGACATCCGGGTACTGATCAGCTCTCAATGAGTGGTTTGGCCAGTAGCCGCAGTCGAGATTTCAACTCCGGCCACATTCCTGAACATTGGCTGACATGAACAAAGCCGCCATTGCGGCGGACGCATCCGCGTTCGAATCCGAACGCCGTTCTGGTCACTGTGGCGATAGGGTCAGAGTCCGACCCTGCTCGAGCAAGCCCTTACGGCAGCGGTCAGGCGGCAGTGCACCCTGCCAGATCGCCGCCAGATCTGCCGAACCCGCAAGGAAGCAGAGCGCGTAGACTCCAGGCTCGACTGCCTCGACCTCCGCCGTCTCGCTGCTGCTTACGCCAGCTTGGCCGCTGCCCCAACCGGCGAGCGTGCCGGCCTCTTGGATGGCTCCGTTGTGCACGAGATACGGCGTGACGGGAGTGTCGAAAGAACTCTGAGGCGGCTTGAGATCGAGCTCAATCGTCCCGGCGGAGGCGTCCAGCGTGATGGTATTTGCATTAGGCGATCCATCACTTCCACTTGATGCTGGCGTCTCGGTCGCCGAGACTGGCATCCTGGTCAGCTTGAGGGCGTACCCCGGCGCTCCGACTGTCAGCCCCACTTCCGTGATCCCATCGGGCAGTTTCACGTCGAAGCGGCCGTCTTGATCGGTTCGCGTAAGAGACCGGGGCACGCCCGGCGAAATCCAGACCTGCACCGCCGCGTCCGAAACGGGTCCCTGGCTAGAGACCACGTAGAAGGGGATGCGCTTGGAGAGTTTGAGAACCAGCTTCAGCTCGTTCTCGCTGCCTTCCGCGACATCGAGTGGGGCGCGCTCTGAGGTGCCCTCGAACGACTCGGCCACCGCGGTGTACTTCCCCGGTGGCAGTTCGGGCAACTCGAAGCTGCCCGCGTCGTCGGTGCTCGTCATCGTTTGGGCTTTGTTCGCCTCTTCGAATGTGACTTGGACACCGCTCTGGGGTTGGCCATCCTCGGAGACCACAGTTCCGCGCACGGCGATCGTCGGCAGCGCCAGCTCGAGCCATGGCCTCGCTCCGCCAGCAACCGAAGGCACGCTTACGCCACTCAGGCGCCGGACGCCCGGCGCTCGCGCGACGCGCGCCTCGACGGTCCAACTTGTTTCCGGGGCGCCTGGCGGTACAGGCAGCAGTCCGTGAAAACTGCCGGAATCGTCGCTAGTGAGTGTCACCGGTTGACCGCCGGCTTCGTCGTTGAAGAAGACGAGCCGGGCGCGCACCGGCTGCATGCCCAGCAGCGCCCGGCCCGCTACGCGCACAAACGACAGGCGCAGCGAGAGCGGCCCGCTGCCCGCGCCCAACTCGAAGTCCCGTTGCAGCCACGGCGTGCCGTTGGAACTGTTGACCATGACACGATAGCTGCCGGCTGAAAGGCCGCGCCTTGCCCAGCGTCCGTCCTTTGAGGTCCTGACCTTGTTCGCGAATCGCCGCAAGCTTGGGGCCGTTGCGTCCACGGTGAGCTGCCACGGCTGACCCTCGGGATCGGCTTTTGGCTCAACGGCGATGTCGAGCGTCAGCTCTTCAAGCAAAAGCGGAGGATCGACCCTGGTCTCACCGTCCGCATGCACGCTCAATTCGCGGATGCCGCTTGCCGCCTGGCACCCGACATCCAGCACGTACATGCCGGGCGACACACCGACGACCTGAAAGTAACCACGCAGGCTGAGCGGCACCGAGAAGCTCGTCTCGCCCTGGCGAGCGGTTTCTGTTTCGGGCACCGAGCCACCGCGCATCGCCTCCGGTCGCAGGGTTGCGCGACAGGGACCGGGTGGGTTCGATCCATCCTTTCGAACCGCACGCCCGAAGACCGACGCAGTTCGGAGCAGGGGCGTTCGCCCGAGATCGGTATTCTCCGCGGCCTTCAGACTCACTCCCCACTGATACTGCGGTGTATACCTCGTAGCTTCCAGCCGCACGTCGAACAAACCGGCCGGACCCAGGCAGTTCCAGCTTCCTTCTTCGATCCGGCAGCGCAACTCCGCGTGGTCCGGTCTAGATTTCGATTGCTGATCGGATGCTTGCCGCGCGGATATCACATCCGCAAGGTCGGGGATGGCGTCCAGCCGGACTTCGAGGGCCTCTGGCGTCGGTTCGCCTCCAGCCATCTGGATCTCGCCGTGCAGAGTTGCCGCCGGCCAGAGCGCGATCCGCACGCTGGCAGACGCCTGGCGAGGGACCACGACTTCGGCTCCCTGGCTCCAGTATCCGGGCGCGGAAGCCTGCACCTGCCAGACACCGTCGCTGAGGTCCAGGACCGCCCCGTCCGGCCCGGCTTCAGCTTCGACTCCGGCGGGCACGCCGTTGTTAGCCGGGCCTGCCTCCCAAATCGCCTGGATGTGCGCGGAAATAGGCGCGGATGTGGACATGCCGGTAGGCCAGTCAAGAGCCACATGGACCGGCAGGGCTCCGGCCTGCGCCCCACAAAGAGCGAGACCGGCGACTAGAAGCAATCTTCCGACCATACTCCTCCCCGGAACCGCACGATCACGAGAGCATCATTCCTTAAATCTACCGGTCACGGTTTACTTGCCGCGGACAACACGAAAACCCTGATCGGGGCCTTTGCCATTCGCCGCCAGGCGGCCCCGGAAAGCCGGCTCGGTGAAGGGGGCGTCGCCCATCCAGCCGCCGCCTCTCCAAACCCGCCCAAAGCCGCTCGGACTTCCTTTGGGGTCGGTTGCATTGGACTCCAGGAAGTCTCCGTACCAGTCCCAGCACCATTCCCTCACGTTGCCCGACATATCGTAAAGCCCCAGCTCATTGGGCTTTTTGCCGCCGATGGGTTTGGTCTGATTGTGGTTCTGTTGAAGTATGGGCCAGCGCCAGGCTCCCGTTAAGGGTTTATCTCCCGAGTTTCTCCAATACCATGCGACTTCGTCGATATCGTCGCTCCCGCTGTACTTATAACTCTTGCTCATCTGGCCTCCGCCAGCGGCGTATTCCCACTCCGCTTCCGTCGGCAGCCGGTAGCCATTCGCTCCTGGATTGATCGTTACCGTCCATTTGATATCGTCGAGGTCGCCAAACTTCGGATCCGGCTTATTTTTCGGGTCTTTCTTGGTCTTGTCTAAGTTGTAATACGGTTTCAACCCCTCTTTGATGCTCCTCTTGTTGCAATACTCGAGGCTGTCGTACCAGTTCACCGATTCCACCGGCAGATTGTCTCCTATGAATTTTGAAGGATTGCTTCCCATTACCTCGACCCACTCCTTTTGAGTTACGTCGTATTTGCCCATATAAAAGCTCGATACAGTTATACCTCTTCCCTTGTAGTTGGATCTCGTGTTTTTGAAAGTCCCGCCTTTGACCAATACGAAGTTATCGGGCGCCTGCCCCCCGCAAACCATAGCGGCTACCACGATTGCCGCTAAAAGGAAAAGTCTTCTCATTGAAATGTCCCGTCTCTCGTTGATCCGGATCGAAGAAACACATGTATCCGGATTGCAAATATTCAGATTAGCTCAAAAATCGCTTGTCCGCGAATGCGATACCGTCTGTGCGCTGAACTCTTGCGGCGCGCTCATTCTCACTCAAAAACGCGGCGAAGCAGGTCTTTACACCCATTTCGCCGCGTTATGTCAGTCGGCTCGCTGTGAGCGAGTTGACTGTGCAGGCCGTTCCGATGAGCGCGAGGCTCGCCGGAACGGCATTGGTGGTTTCATTCCAGTTACCGCATGAAGCTCTGCTGTTGGGAGCAGGTTTAGAGCTACTGCACCGTCCACACCACGCTGCTTCCCGAGCTGCATGATTCAATTTCCAATTGCTGGCCGGCCGTGCCCGATCCGCCGGGGTCGGCGACGCAAAGTCCGCTGTTGTGGTCCTTGAGCTCGTACCCGCTTCCCGATGCGATGGGCTGGAACTGTTCGTTGGTTGCGCCGGAGTAGTAGCCATAGAGCTGGATAGCTGTTCCTGCGGAGGTACCATTGCCGGTGACATTCCAGACGGCACTGGAGTTGTTTTGGCTCCCTATCGAGTAATAGCCGTTGCCGACGGAGGTGATCACCCAATTCTGGTTCGCGCCGCTGTAGCACGTGTACTGCTGCACTTTGGTTCCGTTGGATGTGGAGCCGCCGCTATCGTCGGCGCATTGGCCGCTGGCGCTATTGATGAGCTTGTGAGTGCCGGTGGGTAGTGTGCCACCGCCGCCACCGCCGCCGCCACCGCCGCCACCGGAGCCAGCCCAAACTGTTGCGTTAATCTCCCCGCTAGCGCCGCTATATGCCTCGACCGAGAAAATCTGCAAATTGGGAGTCCCCACGGTCATCCCGAGACTGTTCCAGTGGTTATAGTGGTTGGCGGTCGTAACTGTGCCGTTTGTCCCGACCGATCCCCCGCCCCAGTTATCCAGGTACTGTTCGAAGGTTGCGGTGCCTTGGATGGAAGGCTGGTTAACCTGCTGGTGCTCGTAGGTGCTGTAGTTGTGTCCATCGCTGCTGACGCTGCCCTTATACGTCGCATTGCCCGTATACAGTGAGCCAAGCTCGGTGATGTAAGTCTCGACGAGCGGATTTGTGAACCAAGCATAGACGGAAATGTTGTTATAGCCGCTGGCGGAGCCGACATTGTAGCCCACCACCTGCGTCTTACTGCCGGGATTCCAGCCTTTGCCGGTAACGATATCGCTGACGCCGGACCAATTCGCCGAATAAGCGCCGGCCGATCCCAGTGTCAAGCTGGCCGACCCGCCGCTACTATACAGCTGATAGAAAAACCCGTTGTTCGTACCCGTTCCATTGCCGCTTATCGTCTGGGCGTTAGCCGCCATGGTTACGCAAACCGCCGCTACGAGAGCGAAAACGATTGCTTGTTGTACTCGTGACGAAACGAACTTGATTGCCTGCATACTTGCCTCCCTTTGCACTTTTGGGTCCCTGGATGCCGGTTTGACCGCTATCTGTCCACCAGGGGTTTTGTTAGTGTGGTGCGGCTTTCTCCGAATTCAGATAGCCGTCGTCTTCGGTAAGGAGAAGTGGGCAGCGCATCGCAGTTTCCCGTTCTCCATGCCCCGCGGTTCATGCCGTCCGGCGTTGCTTGGCTGGCAGACCCATTCGCACAGAGTGTCTGAGTCGTTTTCCGGCACAGAGAGTCGTCAACAGACAAGTACCGCCGGGGAAGAGAGCTGCACCGACAACCGCCTTCGGAAAGGAGTGTGAATTCGTTGTACCGACCAACCTGCCAACAGTGAGAACATCGTCACTGGCGGCCTACACTCCTGTCGAACTCCCGGGGCCGGAGCGGCAGTTTCGCTTAGCCTTTTTGTGTAGCGACGAGTTTCTGCTGGGACCTCCGTGGCAGTGGCCGATCGTTCCCGCGCTTTGGGATGCCTTTCTCGTCACCGTCGCAAAAGCTAGTGAATGGCTCCCTCGATTCGCAAGCCTGTGACGGTCAGCTGACGCCGTCATATCTCGCGTTTGACGCTTCTATCTCGTTGAAAACAGTACGGTGCGAAGACGCATCAACGGTGCGCTCCCAGCGGCTGCTGGACGATATGCGACGCCTGCCTGTATAACTGACCGCATCGAGGGTCGAGGGGAGTCACCTGCGTGATGCCGAACCGTGAGACATAGGGTTGTGCCAAACCTCACAGGGAAGAAATGGAGGACCAGATGCACATCAGCGACAAGGAGCTCATTGGACCAGTCCACGAGGTTGTGCCCCTGCGCATCGCAGCCGAATCGAGGATCGTTCGGGAGCATCTCGACCGGGTTCTGTCCGGCTCAGCTTTCCGCCAAAGCAGGCGCTATGCGGCCGTCCTGCGGTTCATGGTCGAGCGTGGGTTGGAGGGATCCGAGCCTCACCTAAAGGAGCGCGAGATTGGGTCCGAAGTCTTCGGCCGTGCACCCGACTACGATACCTCCACCGACCATGTGGTCCGCAGCGCCGCGGCAGAGGTTCGGAAGCGGTTGGCCCAGTATTACCAGGAAGACGGCGTAAACGACTTCCTGAGGATCGATCTGCATCGAGGCAGCTATGTTCCGCAGTTTCGAGTGGTCTCAGAACAGGAGCCACTTTTACGCCCCACTCTTGAAGAGACGTGTCGTTTGCCCGATCCGGTCGCGGCCTCCACGCCTTCAAGATGGAGACCGCGCATCTGGCAGATTGGACTGCTGGCTTCCATCGCATTGCTCCTCGGCGTGGCGGCTACTCGATTGGCACACCAAACCGATTCGTCCATCAACCATTTCTGGAATCCTGTACTCGCCTCGAATAAGACGGTGCTGCTCTGCGCCGGCACCATTGGCGGCGGCCATCAGGCAGGGTCTCCTCCCAGCCCCGACAGCCGCATGACTCTGAACGCCTTCCATGTGTTTGATCACGAGACGGTGCACATGGATGATGCGGAGACCTTAGCCCGGCTCACAGGATTTATGGGATCGAGAGGCAAGCCGTATCAAATCGCATCGCAATCGCAGGCCACCTATGCCGATTTGCAAAGGGGGCCGGTCGTCCTGATTGGTCTCATGAATAATGACTGGACCGAGCGTTTGGTTCGCGATTTGCGTTTCTCCGTGGTCCGTAATCCTCCCAACATCGTAACCATACGCGACCGCAATAACCCCGCCGGCAATCAGTGGTCTGTGGACTATGCCGCTCCCTATCTGAATCTTACGAAGGACTATGCGATCCTTGATCGGCTCACAGATCCAAAGACAGGACAAGTAGTAATCACTGTTGCTGGACTATCCGTCTTCGGCACCTTAGCAGCCGGTCGATTTGCCACAGATCCTGACCAGATCAAGGCGATCGACGCCATCGCTCCAAGCGGCTGGGGACAGAAGAGCCTTGAGCTTGTGCTGTCAGTCGACGTTATTCGCGGCGTTCCGGGCCGGCCAGTCATAGTGGCCAGCCGCTTCTGGTAGAGACTCTTACGCTGCGAGGGAGCGCCCGTTAACTCAAATTGCCGGGTCTGATAATCCAGGCAAAGGGCATCGGGACGCCGATGCCAGCTCGAAGCCATCGAGGTCAAGTTCAATCCTGACTCGTTTGCGGCCGAAGTAGCCGCGGAGCAACAGGTCGTTGCCAATGACGCGGCGAAGTGCCGGATGCCGGCCAAGGCCGGTCACAACGTGGCGAATGCGGCGGCTTGCTCGACGACGGCTACGACGGGAATCGCTTCCGGCAAACACCGTTTGCGACGGGGACCATCACCACTAGCAATTACGCTTCCGCCTGTTCCTTCGATCTCTGCCTGATTTTTCCGACCCAGGTCAAAGCGGCGCCAAGGCCAACCACGCCGCAGATAGCAGCGACGAAGAAAAGCTGGCGACCGGCTGATTGATTTACTGCGTATACCTGCCCCGCGAAAATTCCGACCGCCAGACCGGGTCCAGCGGCGTGATAGAGGAAAGCGATCACAACAGCCAGCAGGTCCAAAGGCATCTCAGGCAGAACCGGATCTCCCAGCGCCGTGGATACATCCCGTTCAAGCACCTACAAGCTCTCCACTGAAATGGATCGTTCTCCCCATACAGTCCCGAATGTCACATTGAGGTCCGGCGCGGTCAGCAACCCCGGGCGGTTGAACAACAATCGCTTGAAGCGAAAGTGATAAATAAGAATAGGAGTGAGCGCGATAAACATCATCAGCATCACGACAACCAGCCTGCCAAGAGCCTCTAGGGCCCTAGGCTCCGCTGCCAACTCGGCGAGTTTCCCGGGATTGGCCGACGCAACAGCGCTGGCCATCTTGATGATCACATCCCCCCGGGGGAGGCTTCGCGCAACTAGAAAAACGAGAACGATTGCGAGGGTTGCGAACAGACACTTTGCTAACAGGAAAGGGCTCAAGCCCGCAACCATCGACGCTACCTGCTCGTGCAGTTTCTTCCAGTCGTCTCCGTCCGGGCTCGTCTCATCAATCGCCAGTCTTCGTTGGTAGGCACGATCAAGCGACTCGAGCACCCGATTTATGTGACTCGACACAAAGACGCGCACGGCCACCGTCAATACCGGAATCCGGATAAATCCGAGCCAGCCGGTTGGAATCCAGATCAGCCATGAGAATCTGTCGACCCGTTGCAGAACAAGAAAGTATGCCTGCAACAGCGAAAGGTGACGATCCGTGAGACTGTTAGCTTTTGGAACAACGCCACCTCCATCTTGTCGTATCCTATTGATTCTTCGCAATATTTGCAATTGTGGTGCGGCCCGATTTCAAAATCGATCCTGTCCGCGAACATTGAATATGCGCATACTTCAGGCAAGGCAGACATTGAGGCAGCTTGCAAGTGAATCGGATAGCCCAGCATTGGGATGGGCCGGGCTGGTCGCCACCATCATCCTTTTCAGCACGCTATCGCGGTTTAGGCTCTACTCCTTCGCAATTACGGCGATGCTCTCGGCAATCTGTTATGTCTCTCATCCCGGAATTCCCGCCGTACCGTCAACATGGCTAGGCCACGACACCGAACTTGGAGGTTCCGAACTATCCAAACAAACGCCAATGGCGCTCTATAAGGCCGTCGTTTACGTTCAGGAGACCGCGTTCGACTCAAATGCCAAAATCCAGGTCTTTCCCGAAGGAATCATCAATCACTGGACACCCTCCGCCGAGGGATTCTGGCAATCAACCTATTCCGAGCTGCAACAGAACCGCCAGTCGATTCTCTTCGGGGCGGAAGAGTACGGACCTCACGGCGGCCAATATCGCAATGAACTTCTCCTGCGTGGCCAGTACACCGCAACATTCCAGCAGCGGGTTCCGATCCCATACGCCATGTGGAGACCTTGGGATAACATCGGCGTCCCCATTCACTACTTCGGCCCCGCCACGCTTGCAATCGGTTCTCGGCGCGCGGCGCCCATCATCTGCTATGAGCAACTCCTGGTTGCTCCCGTGCTCCTGTCTGCCCAGCAAAAGCCCGATGTCTTTCTCGCAATCGCAAACGACTATTGGGCAAAAGACACCTACATTCCCAGTATCCAACAGGCGGCAATCACAGCCAGGTCCCGGCTTTTCTGGATTCCTTTGGTGACGGCGACAAACAGATGACGCACTGCATTCCCATTGCAACGATTCTCCTCGGCGTGGCCGTGGCCTCCGCGCAAGCACAGGGCCCCACAGCCACATCCCAAGATGCCAACCTCCGCTACTCGCAGAGCCGGATCATCACCCTCATCAAAGGCTGCGCGCCAGGGGCAGCTACCAGCACGATGCTGGCCGTCGCAACAACAGAATCGGCTCTTTACCCCTACGCGATCAGCGTTAACCGGCCAACACAAATCGCTCAAGCGATTGGCCTCGCCAATAGCCAGATTCAACTTGCGCGACAACCTCGCTCCAAGCAGGAGGCCATTCAATGGATGCGCTGGTTGCTCGCTCATCGACCGGCCAGGATGCCCTGTATTCGAGAAACTCGACTGGCTCGCCGCTGAAAACGCCAAAGGCCGCCGCCGTCAATGGTTTTCTCCATCGACAGAGGAAGAACGGTTGGCGCAGGAGCGTCTGTGCCGATAGATGCCCATTTTGGCGTTATGCGGAGTGATGTTTTATGCGACCAAATCCGTTGTCGTGCACCTGTCACATTGTCGTGCAAAATGGCATTACAGGGGCAAATTGGATGGACTGTACGAACAGATTGGACGGCGCGAAATTCCTGTAAATCGTTTATATGGTTTCGTTTACGAGAGGGAGGGATTCACATCGCAACGTATGTGTTTGTATTTAAACACGTTACAAATTCTCACAAGTTAAATACACCCAATAGTACACCCATCGAGAATTGGCTTGGGGTTTACCCGCGGCGTATTCAGTGCGGTTCGCATATATTTCTCTGTTTAGCGCCTCGAAAAGGTCCAATCCAATTTGGGCGGTGGTTTGCAAACTCGACAGCTACTTTATCATGTAACGCGCGCCGCGTCCCTTGCCTGCCTGCTTAAGGTAGTGCTGCTCGGCGAGCTTTTTCAGATGCACCTTGATGGTGTTGCGGTTGGCACCTGTTGAATCCTCGATTTCCTTAACGGTGATCTCGCCGCGTGTTTTCACCAGTTCCAGTATCTGGCGAGAAAGTGCGGGCAATGAAGCGCGAAGCGCCTGTTCCTGTTTCACCTTGGCGGCCAGGTTGTCTTTCTGCTTGACCATCGTTTTCAGGAAAAATACCAGCCAAGCTTCCCAGTTCTGCTCCTCCTTGCGGATGGTTTGCTGGGTGCGGCGCAGTGCGAGGTAATAACTGTCCTTGTTCTGTTCGATTACGCCTTCCATTGAGCTGTAGGGGACATAGCTATACCCGGCACGCAGCAGAAGCAATGTTGTCAGTATGCGCGAGAGCCTGCCGTTGCCGTCCTTGAACGGGTGGATTGCGAGAAATACGACAATGAAGATCCCAACCAATATCAGAGGGTGGTGGCTTTCCTCCTGTACTGATTGATTGAACCAATCGACTATTTCTTTCATCCAGCCGGGCGTTTCAAATGGCGTAGCTGTCTCAAATACCACGCCCAGGCTCTTGCCGTCAGGTCCGAAGGCCTCGACGTGGTTGGTTACCTTCTTGTACTCTCCGCGATGGTCCTGATCCTTGGAACTGTATTTGAGCAACACGCCGTGCAGTTGCTTGATGTGATTTTCAGTGGCGGTGATGACTTCGTAGTCCTCGAAAATCATGTCCATTGCATCGGCATAGCCCGCAACTTCCTCCTCGTCGCGGCTGGCAAATGATTTGGTCTGCAGCCCGGACAGCAGCTTCCCGACCTCCGCATCGCTGAGTTTGGCACCCTCTATGCGCGTGGACGACCCCACGCTCTCAATCGTGGCAATTCGCCGCAGGCTCGTCAGCTTTTCGGGTGCAAGGGTTTCAATAACCTTCCAGCGTCCCTTGAACTCGTCGATATCAGCGATGCGCTTGAGGATTTCCGGCGTGATGATGATGTTCTTGATGTCGCGCATAGGCAATATCCATTTTCACCCAATTTTACCCGATTCATAGCCAAATGCAAGAAAATATCCATTCATACCCATTTGTATTCATTCAACACCCGATTGTGACCCGAGTTGTTTCAGGGTGCAGACCCGATAGTCGACGTTCCGTTGTTGTGGGCACAAGCTCTTTCTTAAGGAGGAGTATGATCCGCGCAAGTTCCCGCACGGCGTGTTCTTCAGGGATGGCAGGGTTTTGGCACAAGCCGCGAGCGGTTAGCTACACCGCTTGCTCCCGAAAAGGTCTATTTCCTAATGGTCGTGCCATGCTTAGTCTAAAGTGAAACCGCCCATCCCTCTGAGAGTACCTCAGCTTGCTCCAAGACGGTCCTAGTTGCCTGCTCCTGCTTGTCCGGCGGGTAGCCGTACTTCTTCAGGATGCGCTTGACGATGACCCGGAGCTTCGCCTGGACGTTCTCTCGCTGGGTCCAGTCGATTGTAGTGTTCTTCCGAACATTCTCGACAAGCTCTTTGGCAATAGCCCGGAGGGAAGCATCCCCAAGCACCTGCACGGCACTATCGTTGACTTCCAAGGCATCGTAGAAGGCGAGTTCGTCCTCATTCAGACCGAGCCGCTCACCGCGACGCAAAGCCTCATTCAGGTTCTTGGCCAGCCCAATTAGTTCCTCAATCACTTGCGCCGTCTCAATCGCCCGATTTTGGTAGCGGCGTAAAGAAGCCTCTATCAATTCCGAGAACTTGCGAGCTTGGACCACATTCCTCCGAGAACGGGTCTTGATCTCTCCTTTGAGCAGTTTTTGCAGCAATTCAACTGCAAGATTCCGTTGCGGCATGGCCTGAATCTCCGCCAGGAACTCATCTGACAGAATCGAAATGTCCGGCTTCTTCAAACCAGCAGCAGCGAAAATGTCGATTACGTCCTCAGAGACAATGGCATTCGACACGATCTGGCGAATGGCCAACTCAGCATCGACCCTGCCAACCTGCTGTGTGGGCGACTTTGCCAGTACAGCCTTTACCGCCTGAAAGAAACCTACATCGTCCCGAATCCGCAAAGCCTCGTCATGCGGCACTGCTAGGGCGAAGGCATGGGTGAGTTCCGCAACGGATCGGCTGAGGTTCTCCTTTCCCTGCGGCTGCGCCAGAATGTGCTCCTGTGCCCAAGGGAGCATCCCCAGCTTGTCGCTTGGCTTGGCAGCGGCCCATCCTGACCAATCGAAGCCCCCGAACAAAGCGCAGCACTCCTGATGCCGCCGGAGCATCAGTTCCACTGCTTCGTGCTGAGGCCGCGTGAGATCACCCTCTCCGCCGCCTTCCGTGTAGGTTGAGAGCGCCTTCTTTAGCTCCTGCGCAATCCCCAGATAATCCACCACCAACCCGCCGCGCTTGTCCCGGAAGACGCGATTCACCCGCGCAATCGCCTGCATCAGCCCGTGCGCGTGCATGTACTTGTCAATGTACATCGTATGCAGGCAAGGCACATCGAAGCCGGTCAGCCACATATCCCGCACAATGACCAGTTCCAACGGGTCATCGGGATTCTTGAATCGCTCTGCTATGGCCTCCCGGCGGGGTTTGTTGCGAATATGCGATTGCCAATCAACGGGATCGGTCGCATTGCCGGTCATTACAATCTTGATTTCGCCTTCCTTGTCATCGTCCGAGTGCCACTTCGGACGTAGCGCCGTCAGTTCCTTGTAGATCTCAACGCAGATTCGGCGGCTCATGCAGACAATCATGCCCTTGCCCACCATGCCCTGCTGTCGGCCCTCGAAGTGGTCAACCAGGTCTTTGGCGACTGCCTTAATGCGCGTCTCTGTCCCGACAATGGCCTCAACCGCCGCCCAGCGCGTCTTGAGCCGCTCCCGCCGGGTGACTTCTTCGTCTTCCGTCGCCTCCTCAAAGCTGGAGTCGAGTTGCGGCTTCAAGGCTTCGTCCAGGTTGAGCTTTACCAGACGATTTTCGTAATAGATCGGGACAGTGGCCCCATCTTCCACGGCTCGCTGAATGTCGTAGACCGAAATGGTGTCGCCAAACACTGCCATTGTGCTGGCATCCGTCTTCTCAATCGGTGTTCCTGTGAATCCGATGAACGTGGCGCCCGGAATCGCATCGCGCATATGACGCGCAAACCCGTCGATAAAGTCGTATTGGCTCCGGTGCGCCTCGTCTGCAATCACGATCACATTGCGCCGGTCCGTCAACTTGGGGTCTCGATCCTCATCAGCGGGCATAAACTTCTGAATCGTCGTGAACACAATCCCGCCCGAAGAAACACTCAGCAACTGGCGCAAATGTGAGCGACTATCAGCCTGTACAGGCGGTTGGCGCAGCGTCTCATGGCAACGTGAGAACGTGCCGAAAAGCTGATCGTCAAGATCGTTACGATCCGTGAGTACGACAATCGTCGGATTCTGCAACCGCGTATCGAGCGCCAGCCGGCCGGCATAGAAGACCATCGTCAGACTCTTGCCCGAACCCTGGGTATGCCACACCACGCCCGCCCGCTTGTCGCCCTCTACATCTGTCGCGTCAACTGTCGCCTCAACGGCATGGTTCACGGCGTGGAACTGATGATACCCGGCAATCTTCTTGACCGTGCCGGATTTCTCCTCTTCAAAGACGATGAAGTAATGCAGGAAGTCCAACAGCCGTTGCTTGTCGAACAGCCCTTCAATCACCACGCGCAACTGCGGAATCGTGGCCGGTGCCGGTTTCTCACCCTCAATCGTGCGCCACGGAAGGAACCGCTCAGGTGGGGAAGTGATCGAGCCAACCCGCGCCTCCATGCCATCGGAGATGCACAGCAGCGCATTGTGGACATATAACGAAGGAATCTGATGCTTATAGGTTTGGAACTGGTCGTAGGCCGTCCAGATCGTGGCCTTCTCATCCGTGGCATTCTTGAGTTCAATTCCGGCAATCGGCAGTCCGTTCAAATACAGCAGAATGTCGGGCCGACGCACGTGCTGGCCCTCGCGCACGGTCAACTGGCTCAGGGCAACCCAATCGTTGTTGTCTGGGTTGTGAAAGTCCACTACACGGACGGGATAGCCGCCAAGGGAGCCATCGGGGCGGGTAATCTCCACGCCGACACCATCCACCAGCATTCGCCATGCCGTTCGGTTGCGCTCCAACAAGCTGGGACCGTCCACAATGGTCAACTTGCGCAGCGCGGCTTCAATGGCATCACTGGAGAGCGCCGGATTCAACCGCTGCAAGGATTGCCGGAGTCTCCGCTCAAGCACAACATCGCGGAAGTCGGGATCGTCGCGCTCAGCTGACGGCATCCCGGCCGCAATCTCCGGCCCATGCAGGATCGTCCACCCTTTGGCCCCTAGCCATTCGAGTGCGGCTTCTTCAACAACGGATTCGGTGAACTTTGCTCTTTCCATCGCTACGCGCCTTGAATAGGCCTCCGACTACCTGCTTGGTATCTTTCGATTCGTCCTTCTACAAGCTGAACACGAAACAGTCTCCGATCCAATACATATAAGAAATTCAGTTCGTGACCGACGCGAGGACGAATACGATCTCGGTCAATCTCTACTTCGGCACCACATTCATTACACGCTGCGATAAGCCTTTCCCGCGAAACATCAATTGACTCGCCTTCGCTACAAATTGAAGCCAACACCTTCGCTGCCCGAGAGTGAGTGGATGCGTATGCCGAAATCGGTGTGAAATCGACGAAAGGCAGATTGCCCTGAAGTCGTTCAACGTTTTGTGGCACCGCTCCCATAACAAGTGCTTCGATCTCCGAAAGTACGACAAATCCAGCTGCGCGGAGTATGTGTATGTTTTCATCGTCGATGAGAACGTCATAATCATTATCTAGCTTGAAGGTCCGTTCTTCGACGATCTTCAGTGCATCGGTGATTACTTGAATCAACCTGCTTTTCAAAATGCCTTTAAATTGCGTGGCCCGCCGCACACACGTGAGGCGTCTCTGGTTTCGATTTGAGAGCCGAGCAAAGTAACAAAATATATGCTCTGGTTCGTTCAGTGCATTTGCGACAATGGGCAACATTTCTGCTCGATGCAAATCCGCCAACACTCCGGCGTATTCGCCATTCGTTGCCGTGACGACATTCTCTTCAGAGTCATACTTCTCTGCCGGAGCAAAGGCGACCTCCTCATGTTTCGAGATTGCCGTCCATGTCTGCACGGCCATGTCACGGAGCGCCGTTTTTATGTCTTCATCCGTTGGAATCGACACAAACTCAGCGCCATTCGCAGTTTCCCGCCCGACGCCGAACTCGATAGCATCAATTGTCGTCAAATCAAAATTGAGTGGCACTAATCGACCTCCCAGTACACGCTATTGCTGAGGCGGTACGGGGTAATCCGATCGCCTGGGAAGATGGTTGTCCGCCGCGTTATCAGCACAACGCTTTCTCTGCCTGACAGTGGGTTGCGATCATCGGGAGGATTGATTGTGAAGATGCGGTAGCCGAAAACAGCAAACAACACATTCATATAGTGGAGATTGCAATTCCAGAAAAGAAAGACGATGAAGCAAACGGCTAAGAGCGTAGCAGAGAACTCACGCCAACTTGTTAGGTTGGTCGCATAAAAAGGCAGGAGCATGGCGAACAAGTAAACCAGCAAATGGTCCCGATGATCTTCCGCCTTGCCAACAACAATTTCGCGGGTATCCTGATGCTTCCTTGCAGTCCTGCGTCTCCAGAGCAGAAGCAGGTTCGGTAGCACGATAAAGAGGGTGCACATCGCGATAAAAAACTGATTTGGGACGAGGCATACTTGCTTCGGAACTTGGCATGGGATATTTGAGTCCTGGCAGGTTCCGCGAACAGCCCACAGGAGAAACAACGGCGAGATGCTCGCCAGTACCATGATTAGGCGAAGCGCCCCTAGTCCCTCATGTTTTTGTACAGCGCTCATTTGGTCTTCCTCCGATGGAGCGTGCCAGTTGCCCCATCAAATGCTCGAAGCCTTTGGGTTCGGCATATCCCACACCTTGCTTGCTAATAGCGTCATCGCTTGTTGACGCTGTCTGATTGAGTTCGATACCCAAGTCTGGAATGTGGGCATTCCAGCCACCGCCCTGTTAATAGCAGTATTCTTCCCAACCGCGACAGGGCCGGAGAGCAGCTTCGTCAAATAGAACTGCGAGTGCTGATATTGATTTCGCTTTTCCGAATACGGCCTATTGCCTAAAGAGGTGTTGATCGGCTCTTCGGCGAGTGTCATGTTCCCGAGCCAAACCGACCAATCCGCCGCCTCATCTGGTTTATCGAACTCTTTTAATGCCGCTTCGCTCGGATGTTGAGGAAGAATGTGCTCAATGTGATTTGCGCCGTCGAGGAAGAATTGAAGGCTCGCGGATGCTTCCGATCCGAGAGCCTGTTCATTCACGAACTGCGTCAGTTTTGCGAGCACATAACGTAAACGGTATTTTTGCAGTGAGTATTCCGTCAGATTTTGCATGGCCTGATCGAATCGGGCCGAGAGCCGATCTTTTTCAGGCTTGAAGTATGTCTCTACGAACTTCTTCAATTGCTCCTTGCTTTTGACAAGTCGCATGGAGGGTGCCCATTCTGCAAATTTCCGCTCGAACTCACGCGTGGCCTCACGCGTAATGACATAAGCAAAAAAGAGGTTCTCAATCTCAGCGCAGAGCGTTGAGAAAAGCTCATTCGGGAGATGCCGCCCTGCGAGCAGCAGAATCAAGTGCTGGCGGGCCGCACCGCTCATGGCGCGAATGTTCATCAGATAACGATTCTCTGTACCATCCGCATTGAGTCCGCGTGAGAAATTCGTGTAAGCCTCTGATGCGCTTATCAGTTGGTCTACAAACGCAAATGGGGCTTTCTCGTAGCCGCATTCCTTCTCATTCTTGCGCAGCCAATCGTATATCTGCTCTTCTCGGAGACGATCAACGGTGTAGCTGGAGAAGATAAAATAGCGCAGAAAGCGCAAGGGCTTTTCGCGTGCCTTGTCCAGAGGATCAACAACCCTCCTCCACTGCACCTTGAGTTTGTTGAAGTCTGACGACTTCGCGTTCATGAAGATCAGATTCTTCAAAAGGTCCATCGAGTCAAGACCAACTCCGCGATCATTGATCGTTTCAAATATCTTCAGAGCGTGAGCAACACTGATGGTCTTAACTCGGATGAGCTTAACCTTCTGCGTGAAGTATGCGTAGAATTTGCGCAGAGATGCTTCATCTGTGAACTGCTCTTCCAAGTATTCCCGGATGATCGCATGTGCGTTCACGATGTTACGAACGGATGTGGTGGGGCGCTTACCATTTGGGATGGCTTCGCCCTTCGCAATAGCCTCCAGAACTCCGCAACTGTCTTCGTACTGAAGGGCAACTCTGTAACGGAAAACGTCGCATCCGTTCTGATCGACTGATACGGCTGAAATCTGCGGCGATAACGCCTGAATCCCAGAGCTAAACTGTTGCTTCAAATAATCGCGTATGGCACAAAGCACGAGATAAGACGTTGTCATCCTCTGTTGGCCGTCAATCAGTTGGTGAACTTCGTCCTCTCCAACGCAGGTAACGATGGTCCCGATGAAATATTCGGAGTCCTTGTTGCGGTTTGAATCTGAGAACTCCGAATTGATGTCTTCCAATAGCTGGCGAACTTCGTCCGGCCCCCAGACGTATTCACGCTGGAAATTTGGCACCGCAAAGTATTGGCTAAACAGTTCGCCGAGACTGACATCTTTCGATTCAATTGTCTGTAATGGCATCGCGCAGCTCTCCTTGTGCTGTTCAGGCTTCTACGGCAGTTGTTTCGTATACTATCGGGGCAGGAATATTGATGGCAAACCACCCTGTCAGGGCCTTGGCGTTCTGCTCTGCCCGCGTTGCTTCGACGGCAAAGCGCAGAAATACTTTCTTGAGAGCAACCTTCATCGCTGTACGAAGCGGAAGGCGATCGCTCCAATCAAGAGCAACATATTTCTCCGCTGTAGCCAGCAAGGAATCTCGAAAACTTGTGCCGCCAGCGCCCAACGCCGCCTCTAGGCCACCGAGCGTTTGAAGCTGTGTATCGAGACGATCTTTGAAAGAAGACAACGCGCCGTTGTACGCATCCACAATCGCAATCCCGGATTGAACTGACTGAACTGGAGCCTCTACAGGAATTGCTGCTGCAATTACTTCTCCAGTATCCTGTGCCGGTTGAGCTTCAATCGCTTCCGCAATCGGCTGTATCGATGACGTGAGCAACTCAAGATAGACTTGCCGGTCATTCTCATACAACAGCCTGCTCGGTTCGAGCCGTATTTCGATTTCATCTTCCAGTGCTGGAGTTCTCAGCTTCACAACGACTGTCTCAACATCCCCCTCGGAGTCCACAGAGGCAGAAACGGACACGTTATGGTCCAGCCTGTCGTGCAGATGTGCGAATCGTTCGTATGGCTCTCTCGTGTAGAGAAGGTCCGGCTCACGTCCATCGTATGCGCCAAGAATCATCCCGAGTAGCGAATCGGCTGTGAGCAGATATATCCTGCTCTCGCTTGCGGTCAGGAAGTCGATAAAGCCATCTTTGCCATGAGCACCCGGATCAAAGTTGTTGCGCATATGTCTAAGCGCATCGGCCATTATATTGCGGGCATTTAGCACCTCATCGAGTCTACTAACACCCTTTGAGTTTTGCAGGCCCAACGCTTTATGAGCCTGAGTCAATAAATACTGTGTTGCGGAATCAGACGACGGCTCTGTCTTTCCAAACTCTGCAAGGATTGTTCGGCAAACTGTTTCAACGAATGATTTGGCCGTACCCACTGTGCCGAGTCCGCTTCCCTCGTAGCTTTCGCGAACTGCATCATAATGGCGCGACAGAAGGCGTGCATCTGGCCACCGCTCCTTGGCCTTAAGGAAATTCGGCAAGAATTCATCGAAAGCTGCCATGTGCTTACTCCGCTACATCTATGCCGTTGGGCTTCAAGCGAATCTCGCCAGAGATGAGCTTGGGTAGAAGTGCATCCCGAAGTTTTGTAAGAGTTCTGGATTGCTCTTCATTTTCGCGAATACCTGCGAACAAAGGGCCAATAAGTCTGTCGAAAGCCTCATTGACCTCTGGAGACGCGAGGATAAATTCAATACGGTTTAGGTTTCCTTGATTTAGCTTTGCCTGAACTGCCCCGTTGACGTATGCGGAGATATTGCACCGCCGGAGATGAAGAAGTAAATGCTCCGAAGAGATTCCGTTCCTCCCTCGAAGAACATGAGCATGATTATTTGCCCAGAACTTTCCCCAAACATATTGAAGAACTGGCGTACCATCCTTATTGATAACAGAGCCATCTTCTCCCATGAGAACGTAAATTCCGTCAAACAAGAAATCGCCGACGTAATCCATTACCGAAGCGGCACCATAATAGGGGTATGGGCCGGGAATCTTCTCTCGCTCACGACGCGAAAGTGGAATTCTTGCTGAGTCATGGATTTCAACTACTTTGCTAAGACATGTGGGCTCCCATCCTAGCGGAATCTCGCCCTGTTCTGAATCCTCGAAGGAGTCGGGGAAGAGGGCTGCGGTGCGGTCGGGGAGGTCGGTATCGCGGCCTTCGGCTTTGGCGCGGACTGGATCGAAGTCCACAAACCACGACTTGAATAGCGCCCGCGCCATTGCCTCTAGCGTCTCGTTCATCTTCCGGTTCTGTTCAATCTTTGAGCACAAATTGAAATAGGTTTTACCGATTCCCTCTTGTGAAAACCGATCAGGGTATGGAAGCAAAAGTTTATCAAAATCAGTTTTCTTAAAATGTGGAATGACACCACTGACGTCAAGGTTCTTAATTTGTAATTGGACGTTCGGGGAACGAAGGGCTGCAAATAAATAGAGAGGATCTATGACCTCTTCATTCGCACGAAGTGCAACCATATCCTGAGCAATTACAAAATCGACCGGGTCAGGAACAAGACAGATCGCTCCATTTTGGCTTCCTTTATTGGTTAGCAGAATATCGCCAGGTTCTGGATGCGCTCTAAACCAAGTAGAGTACGTTTCTTCAGAAACGTAGCGATTTGTGTCTTTTGTCGGATAAAGGTATTTGTTATTAACGCAGTTGGTAGCGATTAGCGCAATTCCAGTATTCGATGTTGGCGCGGTTTTTCCACGGTTATCAACAATAAACTTGGTCGTCTTCGAAAGTGGAATTGTGTTTGTGTGATCTTCATTCGCCATAGCCAAGCTCCTTGAGGTTGGCGGCAATGACCACATCAAGCCGTGCTGCTTCCTTCATCTGCTCGCGAAGAGTCTGCGAGAGCGCTTGCATCTTCTCTTCAAAGGGGATGCCGTCATCCTCGGCAGCCTCGGCCTCGATGTAGCGCCCCGGCGTGAGCACATGGCCATGCTTGCGAATGTCCTCCAGATTCGCGGCCTTGCAGAATCCGGCAACATCCTCGTAGTTGCCCGCACCCTTGTCGCCGCGCCATGCATGATAGGTGTCGGAGATACGGAGAATATCCTCATCGGTCAGTTCACGGTGAACACGATCCTTGAGAAGGCCCATCTTGCGGGCATCAATGAAAAGCGTTTCGCCGCGCCGGTCCCGGAAACGCCCGTTCTTTTTGTACTTGGCGAGGAACCATAGGCAGACGGGAATCTGCGTTGCATAGAAGAGTTGCCCCGGTAGCGCCACCATGCAATCCACAAGATCGGCTTCGATGATGGCCTTGCGAATCTCTCCTTCGCCGGACTGATTCGAGGACATGGAGCCGTTGGCCAGAACAAATCCCGCCAGTCCGGTAGGGGCAAGATGCGAGATGAAATGCTGTACCCATGCGTAGTTGGCATTGGCAGCCGGTGGAGGGCCATAGACCCAACGCTTATCGCCCTTGAGCAGGTCACCGCGCCAATCGCTGTCATTGAACGGCGGATTGGCAAGGACGTAATCGGCCTTGAGGTCCGGGTGACGGTCATTGTGGAAGGTGTCGCCGTGGCCGATTTGTGCGTCAATGCCCCGGATGGCGAGGTTCATCTTGGCCAGCCGCCATGTGGTGTAGTTCGACTCCTGCCCGTAGATGGAGATGTCACCGATGCGTCCGCTGTGTGCCTCAATGAACTTTTCACTCTGGACGAACATTCCGCCGGAGCCGCAGCAGGGGTCATAGACGCGGCCCTTGTAAGGGGCGAGCATTTCGACCAACACGCGGACAACGTGCGACGGCGTGTAAAACTGTCCGCCCTTCTTGCCCTCCGCGCTGGCAAATTGCGAGAGGAAGTATTCATAGACGCGCCCCAGCATGTCCTTGGATCGGTCCGCTGGACTGCCGAGGGCGATGTTGCTCACCAGATTGATGAGCTGGCCGAGACGCTGCTTGTCGAGGCCGGGACGGGAATAGTCCTTCGGCAAAACGCCTTGCAGCGACGGATTATCGCGCTCTATTGCCGTCATCGCATCATCCACCAGCTTGCCAATGGTGGGCTGGGGCGCATTGTCCTTGAGAACGGACCAGCGGCCTTCCTTGGGCACCCAAAAAATGTTTTCGGCCCGGTATTCGTCCGGGTCCTCGGGATCGGCACCCTCGGCAACCAGCGTGAGGAGTTCAGCGTGCTTGGCCTCAAACGCGTCAGAAATGTACTTGAGGAAGATCAGGCCCAGGACAACGTGCTTGTATTCCGCCGCGTCCATATTGTTGCGCAGCGCGTCTGCCGCCGCCCAGAGTTGCGCTTCGAGGCCGTCAAAAGCCGAATTGGAAGAAGAGTTCGCAGGAGTTCCCATAACTTTCACTTGGCTGGTATGGTAGCAGATCGGGGATGCTGTCTGCGGGCCACCAGAGAACCTGCTCTTGGGTTGCAAGGGGGGCGGCGTATTCGCGAAAGCGCACACGAGCGAAATCCTGACGGTGCTCCGGTCGATTCGTAAAGAGGGAAAGGTTCCCAGTGCCCTTCAGGGAGAACATATGGCCTATAAGTGGTCGTACATCTGGGTAGGTGTCCATGCCGGGATTGTAGCTCTGCCCCGCCGTGCTGCCCGTGGCAAGTTTTCTTTTCTCCGGCCCCCCCACGGTTAGCTTTGTTCTGGTAAATCTGGTTTCTGTCTCACTCATTCTAGTCATGCGATGAACCCATGACGCCCGCATATGAAGATATTGAGCGAAATCTTGTGAATGCAGGTGGTTATAGTATTGACTAATGTGACACATCTGACATATACTACACCATGAAAGAGGGAACGAATATGGTTCCAACGAAGAAGGCTGCTGCCCGACCGAAGCGCAAGATCGTTGCACCCGCAGAGACGCGCACGCAAATCCGGCTCACCGTCGATTCCAAATTCACTAAAAGCCATTTCAGCCAGCTATTTGCTGTGCTCAAAATCCGGCGAAAGAACGCCCTCGCGGAACACATCATCATGAATTTCAAAACCAAGGCGGCACAGGCGCAGCTTGTGGCTTTCTATAACGGCCCATGGCTGGACATTCCGTTTCAGAGTATCGACACTTCCTTCGTATTTCCGTTAACACACGATATTGCCGACGAATTGGAGAGAGTGGGCGGGGAGATTCTCGGCGGGGTAAACAAGTCCAAGACGTTTCGCGTGATGGTGGCCTACTTCGCCTTCGTTCATAAGCTGAAAACTCCGACGCATTCCATGCTGGCATAGTCTTTGCACCCTTCATTGAAGGGGAATTGCGCAGCTCTGGGTGGCTTCAGGATTTCACTGTTGCGGCCTTCGCCTTCACTTTTGCGGCGCGTGGAGTGCGCGGTGCGGACTTGATGGGGTCGGGAATCGCGCGAGACATTTCCTCTGCCTTTTCTCCGAGCAACTTGGTGAACTCATTCAAAAGCTCAGCATGATTCTTCGCCAGATACTTTTCAACACGGGCGTTTGTCGTCAGGCGTTCGATGTATCCAAGGCCGATAGTCAGGTCGAGAGCCTGGGTAGCATAGGTCTCCTCAACCTGTTTCAGGTCGGAGAGCAATGCCTCCGACTCACCTTGAAGCGCCTCCAGTTGAGCCTGGGCACCTGGGCTAGATCGGCTCACCTTCTCAGGATTCGTTATCAACTCAGGCTTTGTAATCGTCAGGAGCGCCTTCGCCATTTTTCCCGAGTAGTTGTAGCGGACTGCATTTGAAAATGGTCAGGACTGCAATCGACGCGATTCCAGGACCGAATTAACTGCATCTATCCACCCTCTCAGGACCACATTATCTGCAACTGAGACTGCATTCCATCGCTCAGGACTGCATTCCATCGCGTCAGGACCGAATTAACTGCAAATGAAGCGTCCATCAAACCTACGTTTGTTGGACCTTTCACGGACAGGAGGTTTTGCTCACCAAAACCTCATAAAAATCATCCAAGAACAGACTCCATCTTTCAATATCCGTTTATACTGACATCCAACGTGTAAGTTGGACGAATCATGCAAATTGGCTATGCCCGCGTTTCAACCGACGACCAGAACCTGGACCTGCAACGGGATGCGTTGCAGCAAGCCGGTTGCGAACGTGTGTTTGAAGACACCGCAAGTGGAGCCAAGGCCGAGCGCGTTGGCCTTGTTGCCCTGATGGAGATTTTGCGCGCAGGCGACACCGTGGTGATCTGGCGGATGGACCGGCTTGGGCGTTCCCTCAAGGATTTGATTGCCTTGGTTGAGCGTCTGGAAGCGGTCGGCGTTGGTTTGCGCAGCCTGCAAGAGAAGATCGACACCACGTCCAGCGGCGGTCGCCTCGTCTTCCATCTGTTCGGGGCGCTGGCGGAGTTCGAGCGCAACCTCATTCGGGAGCGCACTCAGGCGGGATTGACGGCGGCGCGAGCACGTGGCCGCCATGGCGGGCGCAAGAAGCGCCTTGATCCGGTCAAGCAAAAGATGGCCTTGCGGCTCTATCACGAGCGTCAGCACACGGTTGATGAAATCTGCCGCATGATGGGCGTTGGACGCTCCACGCTCTACAACTACCTGAACGAAGCTGAGCGGAATGCCCTCCGGCCGGTATAAGGAGATTCCGCCCGACTCGCTGCTGCAACTGCGGCAGCGGCTCGACCGCCTGCCTAGAAAAAGTCCTGAACGCGCGAAGCAGATTGCGGCCATCGCAGAGTTGTA
>Ga0302320_10006532_pt1 | contig 25856 bp, 15 predicted proteins | sample Bog_T0_3_FD_202130 | JGI IMG/M metagenome (GOLD analysis project Ga0302320, IMG submission 202130) | Peat permafrost microbial communities from Stordalen Mire near Abisko, Sweden - Bog_T0_3 | ecosystem: Environmental > Terrestrial > Soil > Wetlands > Peat | place: Sweden: Abisko, Stordalen Mire... | reverse complement strand
GACGGCACTGTTTGCCGCCCCGCCCAAAACTTAGGCGCGTAGCCCGACAAAATCGAGAATACCTCGGTTTTATTGGGCTTTTCGTTTCGGCTTCAGGAAGTTAGGTTAGGCTTTGTAAATAAATATTTATATTCACATTTATCGTTAATATATCACCAAATAATCAGTTTGTGCGATTTGTCTCCAATCGAGAATTCTTTGCATGGACGCAAATCCCGCAGCCTTCCCACTTGCACAAACTCCCCGGATACGTTGCCGAGAAGTCCGCCAGATCCACCCACACACACCGCCATCCCGCCGCCATAAAACCTGCCTCCAGCCGCCCATGCCGCAACATAGATCCAGCATCAGCGGATTCATGTCGCCACACGCACCAGCACCGTCCGGAACATCTGCTTCCCTTGCACCGTTACGTCCCAGGTCTGCGCCAGCTTCTCTCCAATCTGCTTGGCCACGTAAGGTTTCCCGTTGACCACAAAGACCAGGTCGCGGAGCCCGTCAATCGCCGCGTCGCCGGGGAAATCCAGAATCAAGTCGCCCACTTCTACCTCGTTGAACTGGCGCACACTGCTGGACCCCGCATTCTGCACCTGATGCACAAACGCCGGCAGCGTCTTGGTCTGCGGCACCAACCCCGCCACCGACCCGTCCACCGGGTCCGGCAGTGCCCCACCCGGAAGGATGTTCCATTGCAGTACAACCTTGATTCAAGGATTGATCAAAAGCTTGAAGAACTGATTCCCGTTGGTGGCCGGAACGGTGTAGCCTGAAACGGCGGCGCTGTTGGTGGTCCAGGGACCGGACAACGATGGGGCTTGCAAGAGGATCCCCGCCCGCCAGTTCAGCACGACATTGAATCCCGAGCGCGTGACACCCAAAGAGACCGGACCCGCATAGACGCCGCTGTAGATGCCCTGAATTTGAGCCGCGCTGAGAGTTTGGTTAAAGATGGCCGCATGGGCAAGGTTGGCCGACAACAATCGTGCCGTCCCATAATCAGGAGAACCGCCAATCCAAACATCCAGGCCATTTCCGACCGGGGCCGACATCACCGTATTGTTGGCCACAGGCACCCCGTCCACATAGAGCGCGCCATTGTTGCTCTGGCCAGGAACTCCCGTATAGGCATACGCCACCAGGTGCCAATTATCATCAAAAATGCTCGAGGCGCCGGTCGCATCTCCGCTGGCGCTGCTGCCATCATTGGCGCCGGGCTCGCCGCTCGGGTTGACACTCATGCGCCAGGAGGAATCGCCGTGCCCAAACAATCCGCCAAAATGATTATCCGCCAACAGCTTAACCCAGGCCACCGTGGTGAGGGCATTGGTGACGTTGAAGGGGCCCTCGGGGATGTCAACATAAGCCGACGTTCCGTCGAACCCGGCAGCCTGGCTCGACGGGCCGAAAAACGCATTGGTGGGTCCCGGGCGGGAAAGAGTATAGCCGCCGACATAGGTTCCGTTATGACCGCCAATGAGGTCGTAAGCGACCGTCCCGTTGGTTTCATCCAAAGGCCAGTAGGCCATCGGGTTATAGGACAGCAGCGCCTGCTGATAGAAGGAGGGCGAAGCGACGATGATGGCCGGACTGGTTCCGGCCGTGCCGGCGACGATGGCGCTGATGCTGGCGCTGCCGCCGCCCACCGCGGTGATCAGACCGCTGCTGTTCACCGTGATAACGCCCGGATTACTACTGCTCCAATTGGTGACGGAGCTGGTTATTGGCACACTAGCGGCCTGCACAAAGGCGCCGGTGGCGCCCGCTTGCTGGGTTTGCCCATATGCCATGCTTGGGTTCACTGAAACATTTACCGACGCGGGAGTCAGGTTCGTCACCACGACATTGGGACCAGCCACCGTGCTGACGGCGAGATACAGCGGTGAAACCGCCCCATTCCAGATGCGCAGCTCATCCAGGCTGCCTTGGAAGGCGGGATCGGAGCCAAACTGATCACGGCCCAGCCAGTCATTGAACGTGTCACCCAGGTTGGCAGGAGCATGGTCAGTGGTCACGCCGGAATTGACTCCCACTTGCACCCCATTGAGATAAAGCCGGGCAGTAGTGCTCGGAGCGTCATAAGTTACCACCACGTATTCCTCCTGATTCAATGGCAACGGGGTGGACGGGTCTATTACATCAATTTCCGTTTGACTGTTATTGAAGGCGACTCTCATGTCACCCGGCCCGCTGTGCGGAATCAGGCCGATATAGTAGGTGCCGCTGCCCGGAGGGTTCCCAGCCCCGGTGCTGCTGTCGCCAAAACACCAGGCTTCCGCCCAGGTGGATCCCGCCGTGTCTGTGAGCCATGCCTCAACCGTGATCGAGTTGTAGTTGGAAACAATGCCATTGGGCAATGCGACGTAGGAACAATTGGTGCTGGCGGAGGTTGATTGCCCCGGCAACCGCGCGGCGCCGTTCGCTATGGCGGCATGGTTGACGAGCGTCCCGTTTGCGCCGCCAATCGAATCACTTGCGTCCGAGGTAAATGAATAGCGGTGACCCAGTGCCAGCGGCGGCGGCGTTAATACCGTCAAGGCGGCGGAATTGCTGGCGCTGCCAAGAGTGTTGGACACTGAAATCTCATAATTGCCGGCATTGGCCAAGACCACATTGGTCAACGTCAGCGCGGCATTGGTCGCACCGGCAATCGGCGTCCCGCCGAGGGTCCACTGATAGTTTAAATTGCCGCCTAATGCCTGTATGGTAAAGGCTGCTGATCCGCCCACATACACGCTCAGGGGAGCGGGCGCCTGTATTATCATCGGCAGGGTCAAGGGATTGGTGTATGTGTTCGCCACCAGCACTTGATCGGAAATGCCCACGTCAATGAACTGGCCCCCGGTGGTCTGGTAGCAGGACACAGCCAGGAGGTTAGTGCCGTTGGGGATTATGGCTGCCAACCCCGGCGGTGTCAGGGGCAGGTTGACGTAAGCCGTGGAATAGCCGGAGGCCGAACCCGCCAGCACGCCGTTGACATAAATGGCCACATCCTCGTCATGATAAACCGTGAAGACCAGGTTGCTCATTTGCTGCGCGGTGAGCGCACCCGGATTGAAAGAGCGCCGCAAATAAATGTATCCCAGCGTGGTCCACGGTGTGTTCGGCGTCACCCCCGGATCCGCGGTGCCGAAGCCGCCGGCGCCGGTGTTCCAACCGGCGCTATTGAAACCGGTGGCGTACCAATTGGTGGCTGGCGTATTGGTGGTCCATTGCCAAGTCTGGGGGACGGCTTGGGAAGTTGGCACCACGGTCGTCACGGTGATTTGTCCAGAGATGGCTTTTTGGTTGGAATTCTCGATTTTATTGGGATCAGGCTTGACCAACCGGTCATAAGTCATCAGCCCGTTGCATTCATTTTCCACATCGGTGATTTGAGTGTAAATGGCGGCATTCAACCCGCCATTGGCGGCGGATTTGAAGCCAACCGCCTCGGTGATATATCCGTCATACAACGTGGCGATATCATTGGTGGAACTGGCCAGCAGGTAGCCCGTCCCGGCCAGGGCCGCATTCCATAAATGACCGTTCACATGCCAGGCGATCCCGCCAAACTCACCGTCCACCGGCCCCTGGGTCGCGCTGACGGGATCACCGGGATCGGGATAAGCATGATAATCAAGGACATCGCCGACTCCGAAATAATTGCCTCCGCTCGCCTGGTTGACCAGGCGGGCCGGGTCCAGCGTTTTTGCGAGTTGAACCAAAGACGCGGTGCTGGCCTGCCCGACCCCGTCGGCGCTGCCGGCTTCCCCCTGGCCTTCATTAAAAATGTCCCACATGATGACGGCCGGGCTGTTCCAGTGGTTCGTCACCAAGGCTGTCAGCTCGGCTTGAAACTGGACCGGGTCCACTGCCGGCGGGTTCGTATTGCCCGTATAGGAATTGCAACTCGGCATGTCCTGCCACACCAGCAACCCAAGTGTGTCCGCCCAATAATACCAGCGCTGCCGTTCCACTTTGATGTGCTTGCGGACGGCATTGAAGCCCAGCGCCTTCTCCCGCAGCAAGTCATATTCGAGGGCGGCATCCGTTGGCGCGGTGTAAATTCCGTCCGGCCAGAAGCCCTGATCCAGCGGTCCCATGCCAAAATACGGCTGATTGTTCAGGAGTATTTTGGGCACGCCATTCACCACGCTGAGGGATATTTTTCGCATCCCGAAATAGCTGGAGACGTTGTCATTGGTCACGCCATTATGAATGGTGGAGATTTGCAGGTTATAGAGGAATGGATTTTCGGGCGACCACAAGTTTGGATTCGGCACCGGGACATTCAGTTCGGTTTGCGGGAGGCCGGCGGCGCTGCTGACGGCCAGGCCATTCGAGGACACGGTCGCCACCACGGTCACGCCGTTGGTGGCGTACGTGTTGACGGTCAGGCGCAGCCGCGCGTTGTCCACATCCGGCACGAGCTGCAAGTTGTTGACGCCGGAGGCGTCCACCGGCTCCAGCCAGACCGGCTGCCAGATGCCGGTGGACGACGTGTACATGATGCCGCCAGGATAAAGCGTCTGTTTGCCGCGCGGCTGGCCGCCGTTGTCCACCGGATTATACACTTGGATAATCAGTTCATTTGAGCTGCCGCTGAGATAAGGCGTGAGGTCATAGCTGAATGGATCGTAGCCGCCTTTATGAGTTCCCACTTTCTGGCCGTTCACATAAGCGGTCGCCTGCCAGTCCACCGCATCCAAATGCAAAATTATACGCTGGCCGCTCCAGGCCGGCGGCACCGTGAAAAGCTGCCGGTACCAGGAAAATTCGTGATACTGCATGATCCCCGAAATCGCCGACTCCATGGGATAGGGAACCAGGATTTGGTTGGTCAGGGTCTGGCCGGCGGGCACTGGATCGTTGGTGGCGCCCGGCTGAAACTGCCAGAGGCCATTGAGATTGAGCCAGTTGGTTCGGACCAACTGCGGTCGCGGGTACTCAGGCAGCGGATGGTTGGTGTCCACCAGGGCCGCCCACGGCGTCATCAACGGCGCCTGCTTCATCTGCCACGCGCCAGCATGGCTGGCGGTCAGCAGGCCCAGCGCGAATATCCGCGCTAATCCAAGCTGCAAAAGCACAGCGCGGCACAGCCGCAACCAAAGAGGATGGACGCTAAAGGGTGGCGGATGCATAGCCAAATGTTCGCAGAAAAACAACGCAACGCAATGTGGCATGAAATGGCCACATGAGATTTCCCCCGGCGCCACGGCCGGCTCAATTCCTCCAAAGCGCGACAAAACTGAGTATGAATAACGCCCGCCCTCACCCCAGCCTTCTCCCCCGGGGAGAGGGAGAAACGGGTGCGGCGTACTGGGAATGCCAAGGCCCTGGATTGGCGCTGGTTCAGGGGTTCAATGCGCGAACACGTTCGGGGAAGTTTTTCAGGTGGTGCTTCAAAGCTCGCTGACTTGCACCAAAGACCGCAAGCCGCCCTGAAAGAACTCCTCCACGCCGCCGCCCGGCTGGCCTGGGAGGCCGGGCACGCCAAGCGCAAAATGATCTTGCTGAACTCGTTGACTTGAAGAATTTACTGAATCAAAACGGTCCGATAGAACTGCGAAGGCGCATTCCCCACCCATGGGATGGCAGCATTGATTACCCCATTGATGGGCGAATTGGTGCTGATACTGGTCCAATTCAAGAGGTCCGGGGAAAGCTGAATGGCGTAAACATGGGCGTCATAACCGCTGAACTGCACTTGCAGTTGTCCGTTGGTTGAGGTCATGGTTCCGATGGAATCCACCCGCAGCAAAGGCAACAACTGGCTGGGAATGATTTCATAGGCCTGATCGCTAATGCTGTATTCCTGTAGAATAGGCAGCGGGTTAGTCAAATTAAGAAAAGGCGATTGCACGGTCAGTTGAGGCACCGCCAAAATATCGCCGATGCCTTGGAATGTTTGGCCGGGTAGAGCCGCCTTGGTTGATTGAATCGCATTCACGATGATCGAGGCTTGCGCGGAATTGGACGAAATGGTGGCAGCTTCAAGCTGTGGCACGATCATATTGGAAATAACCCCCCATGATAAATTGGTCAAGGCAGTCATCCCATCAAGCTGTGCCGCCCAGGCATTGGGATTGGGATTGTTCACTGAAAACTGGGTGTCCAGATCGTTGGTGTTGAGCATGGCTGCCAGCAAACTCACCAGTTGCCAATCGGTGATTGGCGCGGAATTCGCCGCGTCAAGGTATTGTCCAGACTGGGGATCCTGTTGCAGGTCCGCAGTCCACGCGGCCCAGGTGTTGGTACCAATGTTTTGGAATGTCTCACCGAGATTCTCGCAATAGGCAAGAAGGTTGGTGGATTTGAGGTAAATGGTTTGCCAGGGGGTGCCGCGATGCACCTGCCCCAGCCAACTCAAACTCCATGCCTGGCCAGTCGGAAAATCCCAGTAATCCGAGCCCCAAACCGACGGGTCTTTGTAAGCCAGATTGTATAAATTGGCGTCCACCGCCACACCCAACAGAGCCATTTGCCCACGCTTGCCCCAAGGCTGCAGACGGCCGCCAACAGGACTTAATGGCGCTATTGGCAATGGTTGGTCCACAGGGTCATCACTGCGGCTCCAGACGCTGTTTTCCAACGACTCTCTTGAGCCCCAAATGGACAGTGCCCCAGCCTGTGAATTCAAATCGCTGGCCAGATAATGAACGAGTGGATCATTTGCCTGCAAAAGGCAGGCCACATATACCGTCCGCGAAGGCGTGTAGGGGGCTTGCATGACCATGTCAAGATTCACATAGGTCTGCCCATTAAATTGAAAGGAGGACGCGAAGAATCCATTGAAAAAGGCCGCTTCTGCCTGTGGTGAGAACACTCCCATAGGCGTGGATGCAGCGCTCCACTGCCCACCCGCCGCCGGGGCAAGGGTTGGATTGCCTGAAACCACCAATTGATTAATTACCCCCCAAGGAGTTGGGGCGCCAGGAAAATACGCATTTGTGCTCCACTGATAATGGATGCCATTGCCCGCAGGATAATTCGGGTCGGCCAATGCCTGATTCAGGCCTCCGCTAACGCTTGGGGAACAGAGCTGCACGTAATCAACCACGTTGCTGCCGTCCAAGATAAATGCTTGCAAATAATTTGTGACCGACAGTTCAAACTGAGGCAATGGTGGCAGCGGCGGCCAGGTGGTCTGCCACTGAAAAGTGGGGTCAAATCTGCCGCTATTGAAATTATATGCCATCGGACTTTGAAAAACGCACGCCCAGTTGAAAGGAAGAAAAGCGGCCGATTGCGGCGTGGCAGATGGCGGAACACCGCTCCATTGTGAACCCGGCCAGGAACTCACAAATTCGCTCGCGACCAAATTCGTAACTTCGGTCCAAGTGTATTGAGCATTGTTCAGCGTCGTCGAAAGCGTGTCCGAAGCAAAAACGGTCAACGGCCGCGGATAGGCTGTGTTGTACGAATTCCAAAACGATATTCCCAGGCTGTTGCTGATGCCCATGAGGTACATCTGGTTCGTGCTATAACTTGCCGTGCGCGGATTCAGGGAACTGCGCGTCACCTCTAATTTGCGTGTGATTTGGGCGGCGCTGACCAAAGAAAGCTGGTTGAAATTCGGCAGGCCTTGTTTGGCGCCGATGACCCACGGCACACCATACACGTTCACCGGGCCATTCCCGTCGGCGGTAGGAGATGGATTGCCACCGAAATCCACCAACTCCGAGACCGGATAGGGCGGCGCCAGTTGCGGATCAGCCGTCCCGGAAACGTTGCTCACCTGCTGATAACCGATGATGAAAACATTATTGGAAGCATCCACTGAAAAGAGCGGACGGAAGACGGAAGGGTAAAAATTTGTGTTCTGGGCGTCCAAGATATTGGCGGTGACTTGCAGCAGCCGATGAACGGCGGGGGTGTATTGGTTGGTAGGATAAATTTGAAGCTGGCTGAGGTTCACGTTCAACTCACTCGACAATAGGCGGCTGGCAACATTGGTGAAAAAGCTGATCGGGGTGCTGGTATCAAACAGTGGACCGGCGGTGACCGTGCCGACCAGGAGAACCTGCGCCAAAAGGCACACCCTCAGCCAGAACGATTGGCGTGCTCCGAGACGGTTGTTCATAAGTCTTTCCCGAATTATGTCAGGAAACATGCGGCCATCATCGAGCATTTGTTCTGTACCACAATGAATGCTGCTCTGCAAAACGCAACTATGATTTGTAGTTGCAGCAGGGATGCAAACAAGGTTTTTCACGATTAGGGCGCACTGGCCTGCTCGGATGATTGCAACCCTTGGAGCAAATTCTGCTTCGGGTCAAACTCGATGTTCCGGTCGTTGGGCGTGGGATTTAGATAATAACCACAAGGATGCCGCGCCGCTGGCGCTGCGCCGGCCAGGAGTGCGGATGGTCCCATTGCGAGGCCGACGTTCGGTCCGCGGCACGTGGGAAGGCGGAGACGATTTGAGCCGTGGGGCCTGCCCGAGGCTGGTGGCGCGCTGCGAGTTGGGACAGGTTGCAATGTGGCCTGAAATGGCCACAGACTGGAGAATTGCGCGCGGGCGCGGCCTGTGGCAATTTAAGGGGTCATCAAGCCCCCAGCCGAACCTTTATCAAATGCCAATTGCCCGATGAACATTCATGGCGTTGCGCTCAAAACATCTTTGGGCATTCAAACGAACTGCACAGCGAGCTGGCCGCCGGGTGGCGCGGCACTTTCGGCTTGGAAGTGAAGCCATTGGCGAAACCTGTCCTTCGGTGAGCTCCGCGAACCACATTTTCCGCCGCCTTCGAAAGCACCTCGCCGGCCCTGGCCGGACGCCTGCGTGGCTGGCGGCGCTGTTTTTGCTGGGAGAAATCCAGGCAGGCATAAGCGCGGCCAGGGCGGACAGCATCACCGACGTGACGAACCTCCAAGCCAGCGCTTACGGAGGGCTGTACATTGGAAACCGGGCGCCATTGGAACCGAGTCCGCTGCTGCGTCTGCCGCCGGGCAGCATTCAGCCGGAGGGGTGGCTGCTGGCGATGCTGCAATACCAGCGGAACGGCCTGAACGGCAATCAGGAGCAGATTTCTCCCTTTCTGCAATTCGCCACGAGCGACTGGACCACGACCAATGGCTCGGGCGCGACCCAGGGTTGGGAACGCGTGCCCTACTGGCTGCGCGGCTATATTGACCTCGGCTACTGCCTGCAGGACGCGACGGTGATGAGCAATGCCACCCGGTGGATCAAAGGCGTCATGCTTTCGCAGCGCACCAACGGCTATTTTGGCCCGGCGGAAGATTACGGAGACGCGGCGGTGCAATCTGACCTGGGCATTAACGCGCCGGATTTGTGGCCCAACATGCCGATGCTGGACGCGCTGCGCTCGTATTATGAATACACCGGGGACACCAACGCAATGACCCTGATGCGAAATTACGCCCTCTGGGAAAGCAAACTGCCGGCCGGCGATTTTGGGGCGGGTTACTGGCCAATGATGCGGATGGGCGACAACCTTGCCAGCATTTACTGGCTCTACAACCGGCTGGGAGAATCGTGGCTGCTGACCCTGGCCACAAACATGTATGCCAACATGGCGCGGTGGGACACGTCCAACTCGCTGCCCAACTGGCATAATGTGAACATCGCGGAAGGCTTTGGCGCTCCGACGATTTTCTGGCAGCAGTCAGAAAATCCGGCCCACTTTCAATTTGCGGAGGCCAATTATGAAGTCGTCAAGCAGCAGTACGGGCAGGTGCCGGGCGGGGCGTTTGGCGGGGATGAGGTTTGCCGCCCTGGCTATCATGGTCCGCGGCAAGCGTTCGAGACCTGCGGCTGGGTGGAGTTCATGAGGAGCTTTGAAATTCTCACCCGGATTACGGGCAATCCCGTCTGGGCTGAACGCTGCGAAGACGTGGCCGCCAACTCCTTCCCCGCAGCCTTGACGACGAACATGATGGAGCTGCGTTATCTGACCGCGCCCAACCAGCCCGAGTCCGACAACGAAATCAAGGCGCCCGATATTAACAATGGCGGCTCACCCTGGTTTTCTTTCAGCCCGTCCGAGCCGAACTATTACTGTTGCGAGCACAATCACGGCATGGGCTGGCCTTACTTTTGCGAGGAGACCTGGCTGGCCACTTGGGACAATGGTCTTTGTGCCTCGCTTTATGCGCCCACCCTGGTCACCGCGCTGGCGGGCGGCGGCACGGTCAGGATCACTGAAACCACCACCTATCCCTTTAGCGACACGGTGCAGTTTGGGCTGACCGTCACCAATGACTTGACCGCTTTTCCGCTCTATCTGCGCGTGCCCCAGTGGTGCTCCAACAGCTGGATCGAGGTTGATGGCGCGACGGTGGCCAGCAACAGCCCGGCGAGTTCCTACGTGCGCATCGAGCGCACTTGGTTGAACGGGGATCAGGTCCTATTGCATGTTCCGCGCCAGGTCACCGTCCGGACTTGGACGGCCAACAACAATTCCGTATCCGTCAATTATGGACCGCTGACCTTCTCGCTGGAAATCGCGGAAGACTGGCAGCCTTACGGCAACAATTCCGCGCCGTGGACCGAACAGGAGGCGTATCCGGCGTCGCCCTGGAACTATGGACTGGAAATCAACAGCACCAACCCGGCGGCATCGTTTACGGTGGTCACCAATTCAGGGCCGATGGCGGCGTATCCCTTTTCCCTGCAAACGGTCCCCATCCAATTGCAGGCCAAGGCGAGGAAAATCCCCGCCTGGACGCTGGACAGTCTTTATGCCGTGGGCCCCGTGCAACCCAGCCCGGTTTACAGCACCCAGGCGGAAGAAACGGTGAGCTTGGTGCCGATGGGCGCAGCGCGTTTGCGCCTCTCGGCGTTTCCGACGGTGACCACCAATGCCACGGCGGAGCAATGGAGCGCGCCTTACGCGCCGAGCGCTTCCTGGACCAATTCCACCGACACCGTTTTCGCGATGAATGATGCCTTGGAGCCGGCCAGTTCCAGCGACCTGACCATTCCGCGCATGACCTGGTGGAATCATTTGGGCTCGTTGGAATGGGTATGCGCCACTTTCAACGGCCTGTGTCAGGTGAGCCAGGTTTCGGTTTACTGGTACGATGACACTGGCAGCGGGCAATGCCGGGCGCCGCAATCGTGGTGGGTGGAATATCTGGCGGGAACAAACTGGGTTCCGGTTTCGGGCGCGGGCAGCTATGGCGTGGCGCTCAACCAGTTCAATACGGTGCAATTTAATCCCGTCCAAACGACGGCCCTGCGTCTGCACGCGCAGCTTCAAAGCGGTTATTCCGGGGGCATTCTGGAGTGGCAGGTTCCGGCCGCGCCGGTGGCCTCGCTGGCGACGCGCTATTTGCTGCATGGCAACCTCACCGACGCGGTTTCCGGCCAAACTGGCGCCCTTTATGGAGGCACCTTTGTGGCTGACCGGTTTGGCGCCGCGACCCATGCGCTTCAGTTCAACGGCACCAGCACCAACTATGCGGTCATTGCCCGGCCCAACTGGATGGATTGGACAATTTCCTTCTGGGTGAAAACGACCGCCACCAACGGCGGCGCCGGATCGGCGTACAGTTCAAATGGCAAGTTTGGCGGGGCATTGTATCTCAATGGCAATAGCACGCTCACGACGCTTTCGGGAGCTTTTCCCAGGGGCGTGCCAACCGGCGCCAACGCGTACACGATTGCGGTCTGGGAGAAGGTGGATTCGGGTTGCCCCAACAACGGCGGTTTCGTCGGCTGGGGTCAAAACAACCTCGGAAACTGCAATAACCTGCGCCTGGGTGATCTGAATGGCGATTCGGACAGCATAGACAATTACTGGTGGGCCAATGACTTCTACCTTGACCGCCTGGCGGTCAACCCTGCCGATGGAAACTGGCATGCGATTGCCGTGACGTATGATGGCGCCACGCGAACCATTTTTGAGGACGGGGTGCAGGTGGGCAGCCAGGCCCCCGCCGCTCCCAATGTCTTGGGCGATAATTTTATCGTGGGCAAAACCACGGGCGACGCGAACTTCAAAGGCTGGGTGGAAAACTTGCTGATTGCCAACCGGGCGTTTACCCCGGCGGAGATTGCGAGCTATCAAGGCGGATTCAGCAATTTGAATACGGTGGTCATTCCCAGTGGAACGGTGGCATACTGGGAATTCAATAATCCAACCAATCTTGGAGCCGACAGCAGCGGCCAGGGCAATACGCTGTCAACCAGTAATGTCATTCAGAATCAAAACCAATGGCGGGCCGGGGAAGGCTTGGTGGACGGCGCAACCGCCGCCGGGGCGGACGATTTTGGCACTTCGCTGTCAGGCCACAACGCCGCGTTTGGGGTGGGGAATCCGGATACCACAATTACTTCCACCACGACGATCAACGACGGCCAGTGGCATCATATCGCGGCGGCGCGCAGCGCGTCCACGGGCCTGATGCAGCTCTATGTGGACGGCGCCTTGCAGGCCAGCGCCAACGGGCCGTTTGGTCCCAAGACCGCGCCGCCAAACCTGTGTCTGGGCGGCATTCGGTCGGGGGTTTCCGGCGGTTTCCTGGCGGGGACGATGGGCGACGTGCAAATCTTTGACAGCGTCTTAAGCGCTCCGCAGATTGCGGTGGTGATGAGCCAAAACCTCATCATGAATCCCATTCCCAACCTTGGCCTGATTGCCGGCCAGACGCTGACGGTCAGCAACTCAGCGGTTGATCCCTATGCGCCTCCCCGGACGCTCACCTGGAGTTTTCTGAGCGCTCCCGCCGGCGCCACCATCGATGCCGCAAGCGGCTTGCTGACGTGGCGTCCGGCGATGGCCCAGTCGCCCTCAACTAATGCGTTGTCCCTGGTGGTCCGCGACAACGGTGCTCCGAACCTCAGCGCCACCCAAACCGTTTTTATCAGCGTCAGCCTGCCGGCCAGTCCACAAATCAGCTCGCCGTCCATAAATAACGGGGCGCTGCAATTTACCGTAACCGGCAATTCTGGGCCGGACTACCTGGTTGAAGCCACCACCAACTTGAGCCTCCCTGGCAGCTGGATGACCCTGTCTTACCTCAGCTCGCCAGCGTTGCCGTTTTGCTTTACCAACAACCGGCTGACAAATATCAGCCAGCAATATTATCGCCTACAATTGGGGCCATGAATGGGGCGTGAAAGCGCGGCTTGCGGGTTCCTCCGCAAAGAGCCGCCGCGTTTCGTTTGATCCGAGGCGGAGCGCGGATGGTTTCAATTCACAGCGCGAGGACGGGCGGAGACGACTCGAACATTTGCCTCGTTCACAGAATGGGCGCGGGGCGGCGGACTGAAACCCCTCGCGGTCCAAGGGTGGCGCAACCCGTCTCCACTGTCTCCCATGACAAAATGTGTCTCATATTTGACAAAATATGCAAAGGAAATTGCTGATAGCCGTGTTTAACTATTTTAATGCAAAACATCCGCAAAGGGTCGGGCAGCACCTCCCTTGACACCGCTTACGGCTGGCCGCGGGATTTCCTGGGCAACCGTTTCATCTACGCGGTGATCTCGCAGCGGGCTCGCGGGCTCTCCCTGGGCGTGAATTTGAATCCGGAAAAATTCTGCAATTTCGACTGCGTCTATTGCGAGGTAAAACGCGGCCAGGCGCGGGAGGAAAGCCCGGTGGAAATCAGCGTGCTGTCCGACGAATTGATGAAAATGCTGGATGCCGCCGGCCAGAACCGGTTGCGGGATGTACCCCGATTCCGCCATCTTCCGGCCGAACTCCTGCAACTCAAAGAAGTGGCCCTCAGCGGCGATGGCGAACCCACCTTGTCCCCGAATTTCGACCAGGCGGTGGAGGCCGTGCTGCGCGTTCGTTCGCAGCGCTCCGAGTTTTTTAAAATTGTCCTCATCTCCAACACCGCCGGATTGTTCCTGCCCCACGTGCAGCGCGGGTGGCGGCAATTATCATCGGCGGATGAAATCTGGCTCAAACTCGAGGCCGGCACGCAGGCTTTTATGAAGCGGGTGAACCGTCCCGACCACATGACGCTGAAGAATGTCATGGCCAATATCCTGCGCCTTGGCCGGGAACGCCCGATTATCATCCAAAGCCTGTTTCCCCTGCTGAACGGTGAAGAGCCCGCAGCCGCTGAAATTGACGGTTACATCCACCGCTTGCAAGAATTGATAGCCGCCGGCGCGCAAATTACCCAGGTGCAAATCTACTCGGCGCATCGGCAGGCCCAGAATCCGAATTGCGAGCACCTGCCCTTGAGCAGTCTTTCGCAGATTGCCCGGCGCGTGCGCGAACAAACCCGGCTGCGAGCCGAGGTGTACTGAGCGGCAGCCTCCACTTGACACGGGCTGGTTCTTGAGGGAATTTCTGGCGTTTTCAAGAAAAGGATGCACTACCGGTTTAAACCAGCGCGTCGCCGCCGGTGACGGAACAATCAACCGCCGTGAAATGACAACGATCCAGACAAAGGAGAAATATGAATAACCAACCCATCGTCCAACCCCATCTGTGCTTCGAGGGCAAATGCGAAGAAGCCATCCAATTTTACCACCGCGCGCTCGGGGCGCGGATCAACCTGCAGATGCGATACCAAGACAGCCCAGAGCCGCCGCCGCCGGGTTGCGCTCCAGCGGACTCAAATAAAATCATGCACGCGCAATTTCAGATCGGCGATACGGTCATCATGGCCTCCGACGGCCGGGCCACGGGCCACCCGAAATTTGACGGCTTTTCGCTGTCGCTCACCGTGCCTGCGGAGGCCGAGGCGGATCGCGCTTTTAACGCCTTGGCGGAGGGCGGACAAGTGCAAATGCCGCTGGCCAAGACGTTTTTTTCCGCGCGCTTCGGCATGGTGGTTGACCGCTTCGGCGTGATGTGGATGGTGCTGGTCCGGCCCAGCGAAAATCCCGCTTCGGCGAAACCCCAATAGGCACTGAAACCATCGGCAGTCTTCGGAGTGACGCAGACGGTTTGCCGGCCCGGCGGTTACTTTTCGTCCAAAAAGGTCAGCTTGAGGCCGCCTGCTTTGGGTTTGGAAAAGCTATCCAGCAGCGTTGGTGCGCTGGCGGGAGCGGGCTTGGGCTGCGATGGGTCCCCGCCAGCAGCGGGTTTGGCGGCCGCCGTTTCCGGTTCGAGCGCGGAACGGAGCGCGCCCTCCACCAATTGGGCGCAATGAATCTTCATTGGCGGCAGCGGGCCGAGTTCGCCGGCCAGCTCCTCGGTCTTGAGCGCCAGCGCCTCCTCGGCCGTTTTGCCGCGAATCAACTCGGTCGCCAGGCTGGCCACGGCAATCGCCGTTTCGCAGCCAAACGACTGGAACGTGGCGCGGTCGATGACCTTTTTGCCGTTGTGTTCCTTGAACTTCACCCACAGCCGCAGCATCTCGCCGCAATCGGCATTGCCGACCGTGCCGATGGAATCCGCGCCCGCCATTTCGCCCATGTTTTGGGGATTTGCCAGCGCGGCCTGGATGCGCTTTTGCAGGTCTTCGTTCATGCAGAATTAAATGTGCCCAAGCTTAACATTTCCCCGGCCATCGCGCAAATATTCACGGCTTTTCCAACCGGTCCAGCCAGCGCAGCAGGCCGTCCAAAATTGTCAGCGGGTGGGGCGGGCAGCCGGGTATGAACAAATCCACCGGCACCACGGCGCTGGCCCCATTCAAAACCTGCGGATGGCCGATGAACGGGCCGCCGGCAATGGCGCAGGCGCCGACGGCAATGACGACCTTCGGCGAGGGCACCGCGTCGTACGTTTTCTTCAGCGCGAGTTCCATGTTGCGGCTGATGGCGCCGGTCACGAGCAGGCCATCCGCATGGCGCGGCGAGGCCACGAACTGGATTCCGAACCGGCCCAGATCCCAGCCTATCGTGCCCAGCACATTGGTGTCGGCCTCGCACGCAGCACAGCCGCCGGCGCTGACTTGGCGCAAACGCAGCGAACGGCCAAACAGCTTTTTCAGTTTTCCCTCCAGCGCGGCGGCCAGGCGGACTGCTTCCGCCGCTGGCGCGCCGAGCAGCAAGTCTTCCCGCCGTCGCACCGCCATTCGGTGATCGTTCGTCTGGGTGATCGCCTGGGCCGGACAGGCTTCCACGCACGCGGCGCAAAAAATACACTTGCCCAAATCCAGCGAAACCCGCCTGCCCGGTTCGCGGACGATGGCGCTGGTCGGACAGACCGGCACGCAAGCGTCGCAATTGGGGGCGCATTTCGCCGCGTCCACCCGCAGCGCGCCGCCGTGACGCTCCGGCAACGCCGGCGGCGGGCCTTGCGGATAGGGCATGGTCTGGCAACCGTGGCGCAGGCGATGCAAAATGGAATCAAATACAAACATGGCTCATCGGAAAGTCGGTGAATTGTACTCCCTCACCCAAACCCTCTCCCCAAGGAGAGGGCTTTCCCGCTCCCGTCGTGTGGACGAAACCTGGGCCACGCCACATTTGTGTCCGCTCGTGTTCATTAGTGACTTAGAGATCAAAACCGCAATAGGACAGGTTAAAACTCTTGTTGCACAGCGGAAAATCTGAAATGGCCTGCCGGCGCAGCGCCAGCGCCAGGCCGGCCCAGTTGTGAAACGACGGATCCACGATTTTGTAGCGGCGAAACTTTCCCGCGCGGTCCGTCAGCGCCACGTGACAAATTTCGCCGCGCCAGCCCTCCACCAGGGCCACGGCCAGCGTGTCAGGGGCGGCAGTTCCAACCGCGTCATAAATCCCCCCGTCCGGCGGCGCCCCCAGTTGTTCCCTGAGAAACTGCCCGGCGCGCTGAATTTCCAGCCAGCGCACCCGCGCGCGCGCAAAGACATCACCGTCCGGCCAGGTGGACACGGGCATCTGCGCGAAACGATGCCAGCCCGCCGGATGATCAAAGCGCACATCGCGCAACAGGCCGGACGCGCGCGCGGCCACGCCGACCAAGCCGATCTCGTTCGCCTGCCGATGGGACACCGTGCCGGTCAGTTCAAACCGCGCCCGGACCGAGTTGGCATCCCACAGCCAATCCGCGGCGGCGGCCACTTCGGCCAGCGCCACGCGGAGTTTTTCGAGCAATTGGTCCGCGCGGGCCGGTTCCAAATCCAGTTTGCAGCCGCCGGGACGGACCAGTCCGCGCCCGAAGCGATTGCCGCAAATAAGCGCGGTGAGATTGAGAAAATCGCCGCGGATTTTTCCGCACGCGGCCGCGGTGGTCAGAAAGGCCACGTCGCCGGACAGCGCGCCGAGGTCGCCGGTGTGATTTGCCAACCGCTCCAGCTCGAGCGCAATCGCCCGCAGCCATTGCGCGCGCAGCGGCGCTTCCGCGCCGGCCAGGGCTTCGAGCGCCATGGCGTACGCCGTGGCATGGCCGACGGTCGTGTCGCCGGCCACGGTTTCCATCTGGCTCATCGTCGCGCGATGCGGCCCGCCCGCCAGCGCCGCCTCCGCGCCGCGATGCTGGTAGCCGAGCGCGATCTCCAGGTGCAGCACTTCCTCGCCCTGGCATTGAAATCGGAAATGGCCCGGCTCGATGATGCCCGCGTGAACGGGGCCCACGGCGACTTCGTGAATCTCTCCGCCCGCCACCTCAAAAAACTTGCCGACCGCGGGATGGTCTCCGTCCTGCCGGCGCACGGGCTTAAGCCACGGATGGCCTTGGGGCAGCAGTCCATGTTGTTCCCAGACCTCGCGCTCAAACAGATGCGCCTGCGGCTGCCGCAATGTCAGCGCCGGGTAGCCGCCTGTCGCCGGCGCGCTTCGACCCACGGCGAGCGTGTTGTCGCCATCGAACGCCAGGACGGCCACCAGCCGCGTCCCGGAGCCTTCCGGCACCCCAAACCAGGCGCAGAGACGCCCCCCGCGCTCCAATTCGGCGGCCGTGGCCGCGACAAATTCCGCCGCCGGCCATTCCGGCACCTCCGTCCACGGCACGCTCGCGCCGTTGCTCAACCACAAGAATTCACGCGAGGCGGTCATGGCGTTGGAACCAGGATTTTCACCGCCGCCGTCCAGGCGCTGCTTAACACCGGCGGAGTCGCCAGTCCGATCCAGACGGACAAGCCAAGAAATGCCAGCGGCGGCAGAATGACGCCGGCCGTTTCGCGGAATCGGTTCGCCACCGTTCGCGCGGCGGCGCGCGGCCGGCCATCCACGATGGCGAACACCAGCCGGGTGAGACCGAAAAACGCAAACAAGAGACAGCCGAGGAAGGCCGCGGCGGTGAACGTGCCATGCGCCGTGAAGGCCGCGCGCACCACGAGCAGTTCGCTGAAAAACGGCCCGAACGGCGGACAGGCGGTGATGGCAAACAGGCCGGTGACGAACATGCGGGCCGACAGCGGCGCGCACCACGCCATGCCGGACACTTCAGCGACGTTGCGTCCGCCCGCCGCGCGGCGGATGTTGCCGGCGCTCAAGAACAGCGCGCCTTTGGTGAGGCTGTTGGTCCAGACGTGGAACAGGGCAGCCCAGACGCCCAAACCGCCCAGAGCCGCGCCCACGGCCAGGATGCCCATATGCTCGATACTCGAATAGGCGAGCATCCGCTTGAAATCCTGCGCGCCCAAAAGGAACAAGGCCGCCACCAGCATCGAAAACAGGCCAAAGGCCAGCAGCGTGCGGTGGGTCATCTCGGCGCCCCCGGCGGCATCCACCACCTGCTTCACGCGCAGCACGGCCACGAACGCCATAGTGGTGGTCCCGCCCGCGAGCAGCGCGCCAACAATTCCGGGCGCTTCGCCATAGACATCCGGCTTCCAAGTATGCATCGGGGCCAGTCCCATTTTAGTGCCATAACCGGCGAGCAGCAAAACCCACGCGGCGAGCAGCCATGGATGCGAGTACCTGGCGGCATCCCCGGACAAATGGACAAATTGCGCGGCCAGCGCGTGGAACGTCAGATCACCGTTGCCGCCCGCGTTCAGCGACGCATACCCCAGGCAAAAGGAGCCGAGCAGCGACAGCGCAATGCCCGTGCCGCCCACCAGCAGATATTTCCAGGAAGCCTCGAAGGCGCGCGCGGTGCCATTGAAGTGAATCAGCGGCACGGTCATCAGCGTGGCCGCCTCCGCCGCCACCCACAGCAAACCCAGATGCTGCGCCTGAATGGCCAGGCTCAAACAGCCCAGCAGGACCAGCAGCGCCAGCACAAACAATCGATTGCGCCGCTCCGGCCGCAACTTCAAATAGGCGACGGCATAAATCGAGCAGACAAAAAAGAGCAGCGAGATCATCGGCAGCACGGCCCGCGCCAGGGGATCGAAACCAAACCAGGCGCCCGCCTCCGGCTCCGGCGGGTGCACGAGCAGCCACAGCGCAGACGCGGCATGGCAGCCGCCCGCCAGGGGCAGCAGCCAGGGCCGCGTTCCTTCTTTCGGCCAGACGAACGAGAGGGCGGCGAAAACCAGCGGCAAAGCGATGAGGGCGAGTTCGTTCATTCCCGGTTCATTCGTGCAGCGTGGTCAGCTTGTTAGTGTCCAGCGAATCGAATTCCTTTTGAATCCGGTCCATGATGATGCCGATGACGAACACCGCCACCGTGAGGTCAAGCAGGATGCCCGCCTCCACGAGCAGCGGCGTGGAATTGATGAGCAGCAGCCCGAACAAATAAATTCCGTTTTCCAGGATCAAATAGCCGCAGACCTGGGAGATGGCCTTGCCGCGGCCCATCAGCATCAGGAAGCCGCCGACCACCGTGGCAAACGAGCCGGGCACCAGCAGCGAGCCCGCCTGTTCCGGCCGCAGCGGCAGCACGCCGCCCAGCGCCACCGCGCCAATCGTCGCCGCCGCGCCCAGCAGCAACGACGGCACAAAACCGATCAGCGGTTTGACCTCGCGGTCAATGTTCGCCGCCCGCAACGCCCGCCGCAGCAGGTGCGGAATGACGAAACCTTTCACGGCGATGGTGCACACGGCCACCACGCCCACCATCCACTCAAACTCATGCTCCAGCAGCAACGGCAGTATTCCCAGCACCATGCCTTGCAGCGCCGCCGCGCGGATGACGGACGGCAGGCGGCTGCTCGCCAGCGCCAGCAAGTTCAGCCCCATCGCCAGGCCGATAAACAAATTCAAGCTGTTGGTCATAGCACTCCCTTCCACACCACCAGCAGCGCAAACAGGCACAGCAGGAACGAGGTCGTCAGCAGGAGGGGCACGCGGCGAAACGCCAGGCGCGCCAGCAGCGATTCAACCAGTCCCGCCGCGACGGCGATGACCAGAACGGAAACTGCCAGCGCGCCGGTGGCCGCCAGCGGGGACAGGGTGCCGGTGGCCAAAACCGCCTTGGCCAGCAGCACGGAGAACAGCAGCAGTTTCAGCGACGCGCCATGAAGAATGGCGGCCAGCGGCGGCCCGCTGTGATCCAGCACCATGGCTTCGTGAATCATGGTCAATTCCAAGTGCGTGGCCGGATCATCAAATGGCACGCGGCAATTCTCGGCCAGCAGCACGCCGAACAACCCCGCCGCCAGCAGCGCGGTGCCGGCTCCCGCCGCCGGCGGCGCGAGCATGGTGGTCAGCGAGACGCTGCCGGTATGCACGCTCAGCGCCAGCAGCGCGGTGATGATGGCGGCTTCGTTGATCACGGCGTAACTCACTTCGCGCGCCACTCCCATGCCTTCAAAGGCCGAGCCGGTGTCCAGCGCCGCGCTCGCGGTGCAGAACCTGGCCAGCGCCAGCAGATAGACGAACAACAGCGCATCGCCGCGAAACGCCAGCGGCGCGCCAGCCGGCCCGCCCGGCAGCAGCAGCATCGCGCCGACCATGGCGATCCACGCAATCGCCGGCCCGGCCACGTGTCCGGGGGAAACCGCCGTGCTCAACACCACGCCTTTGCGCCAGAGTTTCGCGAGGTCGTAATAGAGCTGCAGCACCGGCGGCCCGCGCCGGCCCGCGACCCAGGCCTTGACCTTGTTAATTATGCCCGGCAATAGCGGCGCCAGCGGCAGCCAGACGGCCAGGCGAAGAAAGATGTCGAGCGCGGCAATCATGGGATTTCAGCGCTGCAATAATGGCCGGAAACATTCAACCTCCAAGACGCAACCCGCTGCGCTCCATTGGGCGTCGGGCGTTGAAGGTTGAAAGTTGAAGGTTCCCAACAAGTCATTTGCCGCCTCCAGTCAATGCGAGCACGATCAGCGCCGCTAGGCCGACCAACAAATAAAATATATAAGCCTGCAGCCGGCCATGCTGCAGGCGGCGCACCGCGGCGGAGGCCCACATGACTCCCCGCCCCGCCGGTTCGATAACATCTTCCAGCACTGTCTCCGGCGTGTGTTCCTCGCAACTGGCATGGGCCGGAAAATATTCTCGGGGCAGATGCGAATGCCGGTGCGGTCGCAGGATCCATGCGAACCAGCCGGTGATGATGCCGGCGAACGAGCCGGCGGTATATTGCATTCGCGGCGTGGGGGCGGCGTAACCGCAGTCCCAGGTCCCCGCCCGCGCCAGCCCGTTGTGTTTGACGCGGCGCCAGAGGATGATGGCCGCCAGCGTGGCCAAGGCGGCGAGGACCAAATGAAAGGAGCCCAGAGCAATCAAGGGCGCGGGGGGCGCCGGATCCCGCCAAGCGGGCTGCCAGACCGCGCAGACGCTGGCAATCGCCGGCCAGAACAAAGCCGGGGCCAGGCCGATGGCCACGCAGCAGCCGCCGAGAATCAGCATGGGCACGCGCATCCGCCACCCGCATTCGTGGGCGTGCCTGGCCGCTTCGCTGCGCGGCAATCCCAGGAAGACCACGCCGCAAACCTTTACAAAGCACGCGAGCGCGAGCGCGCCGGTCAGGCCAAGCAGCACCGCCGCCGGCGCCGCCGCCCAGGCCGCCACGCCATGCGCCGGCGCCGCGCCCGCAACCGCGTCTTGCGCCGGGATGGCGTCGAACAAACCCAGGAACACCAGCCATTCGCTCACAAATCCATTCAGCGGCGGCAGTCCGGCAATGGCCATGGCGCCCAGACCGAACAATCCCGCGGTCCACGGCATCGCGCGCCACAGTCCGCCCAGCCGGCTCATTTCCCGGGTGCCAGTGGCATGCAGCACCGAACCCGCGCCGAAAAACAGCAGCGCCTTGAACAAGCCGTGGTTCCAGACATGCAACAATCCGCCCGCCAGCGCCAGCCGCCCCCAAGCCGGGTGGCCGTGGGCCGACGCAATCATGGCGAAGCCGAGGCCGATGAGAATGATGCCGATGTTTTCGACGCTGTGATAGGCCAGCAGCCGTTTCAAATCATGCTGTCCCAAAGCAAAAACCACGCCCAGCACCGCGCTGATCACGCCCAGCGCGGCGACGGTCCAGCCGCCAGCCTCCGGGGTGGGCAGCCAACCGCTGAAACGCACCAGCCCGTAAATGCCCATCTTGATCATCACGCCCGAAAGGATTGCGGAGACATGGCTGGGCGCATTTGCGTGCGCCGAGGGCAGCCAGATGTGCAGCGGAAAAATGCCGGCTTTGAGGCCAAAACCCACGAGCGCCAGCCAGAAAAGCGGCGCGAGTCCCGGATGATTTTGCAATGGCCCCAGATCCCAAGTGCCGGTGCGCACGGCCAGCAGCGTGAAAAATGCGAACAGGCAAAGCGTGCCCACGTGCGAGGCGGCGAGAAACAGCCAGCCGGCTTGGCGGACGGCGGATTTCTGCCGTTCCCGCGTGATGAGAAAATACGCGCAGACGGTGGCGAGTTCCCAGGCGATCAAGAAGTGCAGTCCGTTGGCGGACAACAGAATCAATCCCATGCACAGCAACAGTGCGTTCCACCATACCCGGCCCATCGGGGCGGAGGTTGGATGTTGCCGGTCGGACCAATATTCGCTGGAGAACAGACCGCCGGCACCACCCAGCAGGGACAGCAGCGCGAGGAACAAAGCGCTGATGCCATCCAATTGCAGGTGGATTGGTTCGCCGGCGAGCAGGAAATCAGGCTGCCAGGTCCAAATCGCGCCGGTCGCCAGAATCCAGACGGCAGGAATGATCGCCGCCACGGATCCGGCGAGCGTGGCCGCCAGCCAGCCGCGCGGCGAACGATGCGCGGCCAGCATCCCGGCCAGCATCCCGGTCAACGCGATCAAGAGCAGGCAACCGGGGGTCATGATTACAGCGGCTCCTTGCCGCGGGCCGCCTTTGTTTCGGCGGCGATCAGGGCGGCGAAAATTTCCTCGTCGCCCGCGCCGTCCACCACCGGCTTCTGCAAACCGCCCCGGAGCAGCGCGCCGCTCAACAGCGACAGCAGCTCCAAATGGGCGCGCGGCGAAGGCGCCACGAAAAACAACAGCCGCGTTATGGGCACGTCATCCGGCGCCGGCTCATTGAACTGCAACGGTTCGCGCAAAAGCAGGATCGCAAAAGTGCCGGCCTCGCGTCCCAGCGCCACCGGCGTGCGCAAATGCGGAAGCGCCAGTCCGCTGCCCACCGCGGCCCAGGATATGCCCTCGGGGTGGCGCAGGCGCTGGGCCAGCAGTTGCCGCACGGGCGGAGTGGCGCCCGGAAGTCTCGAGACAATGGTTTCCATGACTTCGCGCACTGCCGCGGCGGATACGTCGCGCCAAATGCCGCCGGCGCGCAACAGTGGTTCCAGCCGGCAGGCGGCCAGTTTGGCCGAGGTTCCGGCGGCCAGAAAACCGGCTTTGGCCGCCAGCCCGCGGGCGGCGGCCCAATCCACCACCTGGTTGCGGTCGAAAAGCAGGCGGTTCCGGTCTTCGATGGCCGGCAGCCCTTCGTTACGCACCCAGCCTTCGACCACGTTCTCCTCCACGCCGAAGGATTCCGCCAGCTGAATGATGTTTAGATACATGGCTTATGGTTTTGGGACGCCCACCGGCGGATTCAGCACTTTGCCCGCGCGCTCGACCGCGCCCGCTAGGTCAAGCCGAGCCGCTTCCAGTTGCGCCTTCTCCAAGCGCAGCGGATCACTGGACGGCGCCGGCGGCAGACCGAGAATTTCCCGGGCGCGCTCCAGCGAATGCTCGAGGTCGGCACAGATGTTTTCCCGGCCCAACCGCTCTAAAAACCCCGCCTTGTCCATCATGAACAGCGGTTGCGTATGCGGTCCGCTGAGAATGACATGTTTCTTGCGCCGATTCAGCCGTTCGTAAAGATCTTCCAGCGCGTTGAGTCCAGTGGCGTCCATCGCCAGCACTTTCCGCATGCCGAGAATGAGCACTTCCGGCTCCTGGCCCGAGCGTTTCAGCGCCGTTTCGAGTTTATCCGCCGCCCCGAAGAAAAACGACCCGAAAATGCGATAAATCATCACTCCCTTCGGCACGACCTTGCCGATGAGCGAATGCTGCGGGCCCTCGGTTTCGGAGCTTTCATCCACCGCCGTGATCTGCGTGGTCTCAGAAACGCGTTTGATAAAGAGCATCGCCGCCAGCACCATGCCGATTTCCACCGCCGCCGTGAGGTCCACCACCACGGTCAGGCCAAACGCCGTCAGAAACACCACCGCGTCGCTGCGCGGCCACTTGGGCAGGCGCGCAAAGTTATGCCATTCGCCCATGTTCAGCGCCACGTTCACCAGCACCGCGCTCAACGTGGCCAGCGGGATGAATCTGGCCAGCGGCGCAGCCACCAGGATGATCGCCAGCAGCGTCGCCGCGTGAACCATGCCGGCGACCGGGGACCGCCCGCCGCATCTGACATTCGTGGCTGTGCGGGCAATCGCGCCCGTCGCCGCAATGCCGCCAAACAGCGGGCTGACGATATTGGCGATCCCTTGCGCCATGAGTTCCTGGTTGGAATCATGGCGGTCGTCGATCATGCCGTCGGCCACCACCGCGCACAGCAGGGATTCAATGGCCGCGAGCAGGGCAATGGTGGTGGCGGGCTGAAATAAATGCTGGATGTTTTCCCACGAGAGCGCGGGAATATGGGGATGCGGCAACCCCTGCGGAATGCCGCCGAATTTCGTGCCGATGGTTTCCACCGACACATGGAAAAATGCCACCGCCAGCGTGCCCAAAATCAGCGCGACGATGGAACCCGGCACGCGGCGCTGCCACTTTTTGGGCCACGCCAGGATGATCGCCAGCGAACCGGCGGCCAGCGCAACGGTCGGCCATTGACAGGTATCCACGTGCCCGGCCAGCACCCGCATCTTCTCCACGAAGTCCGACGGCATTTTCTCCACGGTCAATCCCAGAAAATCCTTGATCTGCGTGCTGAAAATCAGCACCGCGATGCCGGAAGTGAAGCCCATCGTCACCGGGTACGGAATGTACTTGATGACCGTGCCCATGCGCGCCGCCCCCATGATCAGCAGAATGACCCCGGCCATCATGGTGCAGATGGCGAGATTTTCCGCGCCGTATTTTGCGTAAATGCCATACAGGATGACGATGAACGCGCCGGTCGGACCGCCGATGGCCACGCGCGTGCCACCCAGGGCGGAAACCAGAAAGCCCGCAATGACCGCCGTGAAAATGCCGGCCTCCGGCTTGACCCCCGACGCAATCGCAAACGCCATCGCCATGGGCAGCGCGACGATCCCGACCGTAAACCCGGCCGTCAGGTCGGCCAGAAAAGCGGAGCCCGAGTAATTCCTCAGCGTCTCCACCAGTCGCGGACGAAAAGCAAAATCAATTTTCATTGTCAAAAACCATCAAAAAAATTTCCTAAGTTTAGTTTTAGGGAATGGAGGCTGGAATTCAAACCAATTCATTTTGCAAAAATTGGCAAACATTCTCCCGCCCGCCCCGCCGCAGCATCCCGGCCCGTCTTCCGTCGGAGTACAGCGGAGGGGGGACCGTGCGCCGTCCTGGTCCGTCGAAAGCGATCCCGATGAACCCAAGGAAACTGGCGCACAGCACTTCCGTGCGGCGCATCCCGAAGCTGGGTTGGACAAATGCATGCCCGGAAAGATTTCCATGGCGCCAATGGGACAAGCAGAAATCTGAAAAGCTGAAAGCAGAAACGAGGACGAAAAGAAAACCAGAAACTCCGAACGCCGGCCCCGCAAAAGCAGAAAACAGATGCACCTCGACGGGACCAGCCGTCTTTTTTTGAAAG
>Ga0302320_10006531_pt1 | contig 25860 bp, 25 predicted proteins | sample Bog_T0_3_FD_202130 | JGI IMG/M metagenome (GOLD analysis project Ga0302320, IMG submission 202130) | Peat permafrost microbial communities from Stordalen Mire near Abisko, Sweden - Bog_T0_3 | ecosystem: Environmental > Terrestrial > Soil > Wetlands > Peat | place: Sweden: Abisko, Stordalen Mire... | reverse complement strand
ATCTGACGGCGCGGGAATTCTGCGCGAGTTAAGACGGCATGGATGATTGGGCGATACCGGGAATCGGCGATTTTTCGGCATTGGCGGATGCCAGATCATCACAGCCTCACGATGTGATGCTTGAAAAAGTAGACAAGAACTTTCCCTTGGGGCCAGACGGGAAAGTTCAGTGGTGATCTATGTTAAATGCGGATATAATTGAGTCGGACTATTATGGACGAGCGAGAACTGCCGGAGTGTCACGAAGGATACAGCGCTTTCGAGAGGTTCGATGCAATGATGTCTTCGCTCTTGGACGTTCCGAAGTCTCTTATCTTGAGACGGCAGAAAGCTTACCGCAAGAGAGTAGACGCCAATCCGAATCGACGCGGACCAAAACGCAAGAGCGAACAGGTAGAGCCGCAGGATATTACCGTGCTGGATATCTAACCGGACGAAGCCTAAAACGGCTCGTCGTCCTGGTGTCCGGTCAGTTCTCTGTAAGCAAGGCGCTTCCCGACGATCTGCGATACCGTCAAGTCGAACCGTTCGGAGTCGTTCATGTTCTTGCGGTTGTTATACCGGAACGCCTGTTCGTCAATGTAGCGATGAAGGTGAAACGGCTCCACGGACACATAGGTGCCCTTCAGTCCGCGCTTCAGGAGACTCCGGAAGTTCTCGCAGCCGTTCGTGTGAATCTGCCCGTTAACGTAGGTTTCTGCGTGATCCACAACCTGATGCGTGAATTCGTCCAAACCTTCGTAGGACTTCAGAGCGTCCGTATAGATGTTCGATCCCGCTTCCACATTCTCCCGAACCATCGCCTGAAGGTCAGGCTTGCGGCGCGTCTTCACGACCTGAGCGCGAATCTCTCCACCACGTTCCAGAACGGCTGCTACAATCGCTTTCCCGTCGGGGCCGCGACCGTGGATCTTTTCAGCGCGTTTGTGAGCGTGCATATTCCGAGCCTTGCCGCCGATGAAAGACTCATCGGCTTCGATTTCCCCCGACAGTTTTCCTCCGTTCTTTCCCTGAAGCGCAAGGCGCGCGCGTTGCAGCATGAACCAAGCCGTCTTTTGGGTAACTCCCATCGCGCGGTGAATCTCCCAGGACGAAACCCCGTTCTTGCAGTTAGTGACCAGCCAAACAACGGGAAGCCACTTGTCCAGGCCGAGCGGGGAGTCTTCCAGAACGGTTCCAGTCTTCAGGGAGAACTTACGCTTGGCGTGATGGCTGGCGCACTGCCAGCGCCATGTCTTAGCGTCGTACCTGACCTTGGTACTACCGCACGTCGGGCAAGTAACTCCGTTCGGCCAACGCTTCGCGGCCATGTAAGCTACGCAGTTATCTGGATTAGAAAAGTAAGTTATCGCTTCCCGCAACGTCTTGGGTGTTTTGACTTCCATGAATCAAGCATAGCGGAAATATGTGGACCCGTCAAGTATATTTTTACCCAAACTTGCGGCCGATCGGGCGCGGTATCTGGGGGAGTATTCGGAACGATTCGAAAATGTGCTGAATGCCGATGATGCGGCTCCGCTTTTCGCGGAGTGTAACGCGGATCGGGCGAGGTTTCGCGTTGCCGTGCATCCGGCCGCGACCTGGGTGCGCGATGAGTTGTTTCGGCCGGCGCTGGCTCAGACGCCCCCCGATGTTACGCGACGTGTGGTCTTTACTGCCGGGCGCAATGCTGTTGGCAAGAGTTCGGCTCTCGCATATTCTCAGGCGGGCCACTGGGCGCACGTGGTATTCGATTCGACGTTCAGTAGTGCGGCACATGCGCGACGCCTTATCGATCGGGCGCTCGCGGCAGACTGGCCCAACACTGTGGTGCATGTTGATCGTCGCTTAGAGGATGCCTTCGTATCCATGCTGGAACGGGCGAGGGGAGAAGGGCGAGTGGTCGGGATCGAACAGATGATTCACTCGCATCGGGGCGCCGCTGAAACGGTTGGTGGCCTCGCGGACGGATTTCGCCATCACGTGCGCTGCGATTTCCGCTTTCTTGTCAATTCCGCGCAGGGTATCCGGGAAGGCTCGATTGAGCTCACAGGGCTGCAGGATTAGATCGGGAAGAACCTCCATGAACTCCTCAGAGCCGAATATCGCGCAGGACCAATCACCGAAGGTACTTACGGACGAGTCGGTGGATTGGGCGAAGGAAACCCACAAAGAATTCGGTGATCGGCTTGTGAAGTCAATTATTGAGGGTATGGACCGGCTAATAGCCGAAAAAGCCGCGGCCAAGACTCCGCGTCAGGCCGCTTAGCTTCTCACCGCCGCGTCAGTTTCAGCGCCTCAATCGCTGCGCCGCGTGCTCCCGCAGTATCGCCGTTCGGCATAATTTTTATCGGAATATCGGCCTGTTCCACGCGCTGCCCCGGCATGCCGGCGCGAATCTGCGCTACGAACCAATCCTGAAACTCCGCGCCCGTTTCGATCGCGCCGCCGCCGACGATCAGCGCATCGGGATCGAACGTATTGACCATTTCATCGAAGAAAAGCCCCAGTGCGTATGCCTGCACGCGGAAGATTTCGCGGCAGAGCGCGTCGCCGCGTTCCGCCATGCCGCGCACCAGCTTTGAGGCTTTATCTCCCGCTCGGTTTAGTTCGTGATCGGGATGCTTCTTCAGGAAGTACGGCAGCAGCGTGTTGCCGATGGCCGTCAGCGAGCATAACGACTCCAGATCGCCCACACGTCCGCAGTTGCATTCCGGCCGCATTCCTTCAATGCCTTCGATGCTTTGATACGGGATCAGCACATGGCCGAGTTCACCGCCGAAGCCCTTGCGGCCCGTGACAACTTTCCCTTCGACGATGACGCCGCCGCCGAGGCCCGTGCCGACTATCGCAGAGATCGAACTCGCGGTAGCGCTGTTGCCGAAAATATTGAAATGGCCCCAGAGCGCGCCCGCGTTGCCGTCGTTCAGATAAGTGACAGGGATGCCAAGCTTGGCTTCGAGGCCCGCGCGGATATCGAAGCCCGACCAATCGGCGTGCACGAAATTGGTGGAACCGCGTGCGCTGAAAACACCCGTGGCGCTGGCAGGCCCGGGTGTATCGAGACCGGCGGATGCAATATCGCTCAGCTCAATGCCAGCCTTCGCGGCCGCGATGGCGAGCCCGTCGGCAATCTGTTGCAGGCAGATGTCCGGGCCTTCCTTCGAGCGCGCGGGATGTTCGCACAGTCCCTCGATTAGAAACTTTTCCTGCTCGTTGAGCAGCGTGTAATTTACGGCGGTACCGCCCAGATCAATTCCGGCTATGATTCGCATTCTCTTATCGGCCCCAGCATATACCAGCGCTTTGCCATTCCTTTACAATAGCGTGCTGCAATGGAAACTGAGCCGATGCGCCGCCTGCCGATTCTCGTTCTTTTGCTGCCATGCGCGGTTGCCGCTCAGCCCGTCTGCACGGCATGGATACGGACTCCGCAGGCAAGGGCGGCGAATGCGGCGCTGGCTCGCGTGGCGCCCGAAGTCCACAGTGTGACCTGCGCAAATCCGGTCAGTCCGGGAAACGGCCCCGCGAGAAGTGCCGGTTCTTCTTCCGCGTCATCCAGTCCCCGAGACCGCGACGCACATGAGTCTGCCGGCAGGCATCGCGGGAGTGGGATGTATCGCGGGCTGGTGGTGAGATGACTAAACCAGAACGGTAAACGCGGTTTCCGTGCGCTGTACCGGCCTGTAAAGCGTATCGCGTTCCACAGGCGTGCGGCCTGCGAGGCGGATCAGTCGCAGCAGGTCCGTGCGCCGCAGCGACTGCGCCACAGTCGACCCTGCGTCGTGATAGATCTTCTCTTCGACGACCGTGCCATCGATATCGTCCGCGCCGAAACGCAGCGCGATTTGCGCGATCGCGGGAGTCAGCATCACCCAGTAGGCCTTGATGTGCGGGATGTTGTCGAGCATCAGCCGGGCGACCGCAATATTCTTCAGATCGTCGAAGCCGGTGGTCTTTGGCACGTGCGAAAGCGCCGTATTATCGGGATGAAACGCCAGCGGGATGAAGGTGACGAAGCCGTCCGTTTCGTCGTGCAGGGCGCGCAGGCGCACCAGGTGATCCACGCGGTCTTCGTCGTTTTCGATGTGGCCGTAGAGCATGGTGCAGTTGGAATGCAGGCCCATTTCGTGGGCGATTCGCGCGGTGTCGAGCCACTCGTCGCCGGTGAGTTTGTGATCGCAGATGATGCGGCGCACGCGTTCGCTGAAGACCTCGGCGCCGCCGCCAGGCAGCGAATCCATGCCGGCATCGCGCAGGCGCGTTAAAACCTCGCGCACGGTAATCTTTTCGCGGCGCGCGAAGTAACCGATTTCCACCATCGTGAACGCCTTCAGGTGGATCTGCGGATAGCGCTCTTTCAGCCCGCGCAGCATCTGGCAGAACCAATCGAGACTCAGTTCCGGATGCAGGCCACCGACGATGTGGAATTCCGTAATCGCTTCTTTCCAGCCGAGGCCCGCGGTTTCCCAGACCTGTTCGAGCGACATCGTATACGAGTTCGGATCGCGCTTCTGCTTGCCGAAGGCGCAGAGGCGGCAACTGGCCACGCATACGTCGGTCGGGTTAATGTGCCGGTTGACGTTGAAATACGTGACGTCGCCGTGCTTGCGTTCGCGCACCAGATTGGCCAGGTAGCCCAGAGCCAGCAAATCGCCCGAGCGGTAGAGCGCGAGGCCATCGTCATACGAAAGGCGTTCGCCCGCTTCCACTTTTTCGCGGATCGGTTGCAGGCTGCGGTCATCGAAAGTTGGCATAGTGGCGACAGGCATAAGAGTTTCTACAGTGGTTGTCGGATCAGAAAAATATCGGCGGCCCAAAACACGAAGAATAGCACGCTGACCCAGCCATTCATGGTGAAAAACGCCGCGTTGACGCGCGATAGGTCGGTTGGTTTGACCAGGCCGTGCTCGTAGACCAGCAATGCGGTGACTGCGGCGACGCCGACGAGCGACAGCGCGCCGAGGTGCATTTGCCAGACCAGCATCAGCAGCGAGACGATCATACCGACGTGCAGGAGCTTCGCGATCGTCAGCGCTTTCGCGATGCCAAAGACCTTCGGGACACTGAACAACTCCGATTCGCTGTCGAAATCGAAATCCTGGCAGGAGTAGATGACGTCGAATCCGGCGGTCCATGTGGTCACGGCGGCGGTAAGCCAGAGAATTCGCGGATCGAGCGAACCGCGTACCGCAATCCAGGCTGCCGCGGGCGCTATGCCCAGCGCGAAGCCCAGCACCACGTGCGAAAAATGCGTGAAGCGTTTGGTGAACGAATAGGTTAAGACCACGCCTAGAGCGAGCGGTGCCAGGTGGAAGCACAGTGGATTCAATTCCCAGGCGGCGAACAGGAATACCAGGCTGCTGGCGATGGTGAAGCCCCAACAGAAGCCACGGGAGAGCAGGCCTGCCGGAATGTGGCGCGACTTCGTGCGCGGATTCTGCGCGTCGATTTCCGCATCCACCAGCCGGTTGAAAGACATCGCCGCGGAGCGCGCGCCCACCATGGCGACTACGATCCAGAGAAGGATCCAGGCCTTGCGCGGGGTTGTGAAGTCGTCTTCGCGAAACGCCAGGAGTGCGCCTGTCAGCGCGAACGGCAGCGCGAACACGGAATGCTCGAAGCGGATCATATCGAGCGTCAGTCTGAGGCGTTTCAGGAACATGCGGCGGGAACTCTTAGTTTATCGCGATGAGCGCGCTGCCTGCTATGTTGAGGATGATGAGCGAAGATCAACTCCGCGCGTTGCTCGAAGACGTTCGCGCCGGTTCCACGGGAATAGACGACGCACTTGCCCGCGTGCGGCACCTGCCTTTTGAAGACCTGGGGTTCGCCAAGGTGGATCACCACCGTGCGCTGCGTCACGGCATGCCGGAGGTGGTGTTCGGGCTGGGCAAGACGCCGGGGCAGATTGTTGCGATTGCCGATGCGCTGCTGGAGCGTTCGGAAAACGTGCTGATTACGCGCGCCACGCCCGAAGCGGCGCAGCTTGTGCTCGAAGCTTTTCCGCACGGCGAGCATTTTCCCATGTCGGGCGCGATTCGTTTCTGGCGCAATCGCGAACTCACCGGCAAGGGCAAGATTGCGGTGGTTTGCGCCGGCACCAGCGACATTCCCGTCGCGGAGGAAGCGCAAATAACGGCTGAGGCGATGGGCAATGAGGTGGATGCGATTCACGATATCGGGATCGCCGGCATCCACCGGCTGATTCACCATCGGCAGCGTCTGGAAGATGCGCGGGTGGTGATTGTATGCGCGGGGATGGAGGGTGCGCTGCCGAGCGCTGTCGGCGGTCTGGTGTCGTCGCCTGTCATTGCAGTGCCGACGAGCGTTGGCTACGGGGCGAGCTTTAACGGCCTGGCTGCGCTGCTGGGGATGTTGAATAGCTGCGCCAGCAACGTGACCGTGGTGAATATCGATAACGGCTTTGGCGCGGGTTACGTTGCGAGTTTGATCAACCGGCTCTAAGTCAACTACTTGGCTTCGCCGCTGCGGTCTTTCCAGAAAGCGTAGAAGATAAGCGCGGATACGATTACGAGAGCCTCGCCAAAACCGCGGTTCCAGATATGAGATGAATTGGAGGAATTGTAGTTGCGCAGAATAAGACGCAACCCACTCACCAGCGCGGAGAATCCCGATACCGCGAGTCGCACTTTTGACTTCCGCAGAAACGCATAGGCGCGATCGGCAGACGATGGCACAAAGGCAGTGAATACGGCCAGGGCGACGCCCAGAGACAGGACAACCGCCATCACAATCGTTTGCAAGGGCATGACCTGATGCTAATTCCCCTTGCGCTTCCAGCCTTCCTTCACTACCTGCCGCGCGCGCCCCAACGCCAGCGCGCCCTCCGGCACATTCTCCGTAATCACGCTGCCTGCCGCTATGTAAGCGCCATCTTCCAGCGCGAGCGGAGCCACCAGAGTCGAATTACTCCCCACAAAAACGCCATCGCCAATCACGGTCGGATGCTTCTTCTTGCCATCGTAATTGCAGGTAATCGTGCCCGCCCCCACATTCACCTTCGACCCGATCCGCGAATCGCCCAGATAAGCCAGGTGCATCGATTTCGAACCCGCACCCATCGCCGTATTCTTCAACTCGACGAAATTGCCCACATGCGCGCTATCGCCCAGTTCCGCGCCCATGCGCAGCCGCGCATACGGTCCTGCGTGCGCATTCGCGCCTAACTTCGACGACGACACCATCGAGAACGCAAAGACTTCCGCTCCATTTTCCAGCACCGCATCATGCAGAATCGCGCACGTGCCGATCTTGCAATCCTCGCCAATCACACTCTGGCCGGTAATTCGCGCGAAGGGACCAATAACCGTATCCATTCCGACGATCACATCAGGATCCACCGTAACAGTCTCCGGCATTTCAATCGTCACGCCGGACAGCATCAATTCGCGCGTCTTGCGGTCGCGCAGAATACGATCCGCATCGGCAAGCTGCACGCGATCGTTGATGCCGAGCAGTTCTCCCGGATCCGCAATCTTCGTAGCAGCCACACGCAGGCCAGCGGCGTTCAAAATTCCGATCATGTCGGTCAGATAATACTCGTGCGCCGGATTATCCGGCCGGATCTGGCGCACGTGCCGCCAGAATTCGCCGGCATCGAAGCAGTAAATCCCGGAGTTGATCTCTTTCACGGCCCGCTGCGTCTCGGTCGCGGCCTTGTGCTCGATAATCGCCTCCACGGCGCCGTTATGATCGCGGATAATGCGGCCGTAGCCCGTCGAATCCGGCACGTCGGCTGTCAGGACAACGGCGGCGGCCTCGCTCTTACGCTGACGTTCCACCAGCGCGCGCAGCGTTTCCGGACGAATGAGCGGGCAATCCCCCACGGTCACCACCATGTGGCCGCCGAGTCCTGAAAGCACGGCCTCGCCGCACAGTACGGCGTGGCCGGTGCCCAACTGCTCTTTCTGCTCGATGGTCCGGACACCCGCGGCTTCCGCGACCTCACGCACCGCTTCGGCCTGATGCCCCACCACCACGAAGATGCGCTCCGGAGGCGCCACGCCCAGCGCCGCGACAATCGCGTGCTGCACCAGGGCGCGGCCACCGGCCCGATGCAACACCTTAGCCATCCGCGATTTCATGCGGGTACCCTGACCCGCGGCAAGAATTACGACGGTAACGTCACTCGAAGACATGTTACTTACCAGTCTGCCGCATACCTGCCTTCGGACGCGCCGTTCGCTTCGGCGCAGGAACACCCGCCCGCTGTGCGCGGCCCCGCTTTGCCAGCGCCAGCGCCACCGCCGCAATGGCTCCGGCATCGTGACGGGCCTTGCTGCGCTTTTCCGCGCCCTTCCATTCCTTGCCCAACAGCCCGGCTTCCACCACTTCGATCCCCATGCCGCGGATCGCATCGCCGTCATATTCCACCGGCGCGGCAGCCTCCGCGGCGTACCTGCGCCGCAGCGTGGGCGAAACGTTCGAGGTATTGACTACCGCGCAATCGATCAGCCCGGCGCCGCCGTGCCTCAGCAGCGCCGCCAGATGATCTTCCGCGCTGAAATCGGTGGTCTCGCCCGGCTGCGACATCAGATTCACGAAGCAGGCCTTCAGCGCCTTCGATTCCCGGATTGCCTTCGGAATCCCGCCCACCAGCAGATTCGGAATCAGGCTGGTGAAAAGCGATCCCGGCCCGATGGTGATCAGATCGGCACTGGCAATTGCCTCCAGCGTCTCCGGCAGAGGCTTTGCGCCCGCCGGCTCCAGACGCAGCGTTTGGATACGTTGCTTGCTGCGGCCAATGCGCGTCTCGCCGCGCACCACTTTGCCATCGTCGAGCACCGCCGCCAGGGTCACGTTCGCGGCGGTGGAAGGGAAAATCCGCCCCGCGATTTTCAGCACTTCCGCCGATTGGCGCACGGCGTCGGGGAAATCGCCGGTGATGTTGGTCAGCGCAGTCAGAAACAGATTGCCGAAGCTGTGGCCTTTGAGGCCGCGTCCGGAAGCGAAACGATACTGGAACAGCCGCGAGAGGAACGCGCCGTCTTCAGCCAGCGCCACCATGCAGTTGCGAATATCGCCGGGCGGCAGGACGTCGAATTCGCGCCGCAGACGCCCCGAACTGCCGCCATCGTCGGTGACGGTGACGATCGCGGTGATATCCAGCCAGACGTCCGTTTCGTCCGTGGGATGCGCATAACGCTTCAGGCCGGTGAGCAATGCGGAAAGGCCGTTGCCCCCGCCGATGGAGACCACGCGCAGGGCCTCCGTCATGGCCGCTCGTTTCCGTTGCGCGCGATCAATTTAAAAACTATCGACATTCTCCGACGCCAGCAGCGCGCGCAAAGCGGGCAGTTGCTGCGCGAGCGCTGAAAACTCGGGGTCCTGCCGCGCCAGAATTCTGTTCTTCGGCTCCAGCGCAATGGCGCGTCTCAGGTTCTCGCAGGCTCCTGCGCCGTCGCCCGACAGTCCGCAGCAAAGGGCCAGCGTGAACAGAATGTGCTCGCCATCGGGTTCCAGCGCGAGCGCCTGGTCCAGATGCCTGCGCGCCACACCCATGTCCCGCGCATTGAGACGTTCCACGCCGTAATTGAAATGATCGTCGGCCGTGTGAAGGTCCACTTCGGTGCCAATCGTTTTTCGCGCACAGATCTGCGCATACGACCGTGCCTTATCGGCGATATGTGAAGCCGGGCCCGTCGCCGCCAGCGCAAATCGCTCGTTGGCCGCGGCGAACTGCTTTTGTGAGAACATCCCCACGGCTTCTTCCCACTGCTTCATCTGCAACTGGAGCGCCGCGCGCCCCTGGGCCGCCGCCGCTTCGAGCGCCGCCGCCGCTTTCAGTTCTGCCGCCGATTTGACGGGCGGCGTCAACAGCGGGGATACAGACCGCAATGCAAGCGGAGCCTTCGCCGCCTTCGGGGCCGGGTCTGCGGTGGTTTTCTTAGTGGTTGCCATAATCGGGGACAAGCTGCCGGTAGTCAATTAATATACCGTGGAGTTATAGCAGACCTCGTGATCGGATGCAAGTCGTGCCGTCTCGCCTGTTTCTTATACTGAATGAGTACTCTCCGGATGAAACAACTTTTCGCTCTTGGCATGCTGGCTTCCGTCATGCTCGCACAGACCTTTCGCTCCGCCACAACAATGGTTGGCGCCGAGGCGCTCGTGGAAGAAAACGGTCGCGTTCTGACCGGCCTCCACGCCGAAGACTTTACCATTCTCGATGAGGGTCAGCCGCAGCCCATCGCGGGCTTTAATGCCGAGTCCGGCTCCATTCGCCTGGTACTTCTGCTCGATGCCAGCGGCAGCATGAAGCCCGCCGCCAGGCAACTGGCGCAGACGGGTATGGCGGCCATGTCCGTCCTGCATCCCGACGACCTGGTCGCACTCATGACCTTCGACAAAAAAGCCACTCTCCGCGTGCCTCTCACGATGGATCATCCAGCCGTCATAGAAGGCGTCTCGAAGGCCGCCGCCAAGTCTCTCGGGGGCGCGACCGATATTTACCGCGCACTTTCCGACGCGGCAAAATATCTGGGCCCCACCAAAACTTCTCCGAATGTCATCCTGATCCTGACCGACAACGCCGCGCGCGCCGACACCACCGAGGCGACCGCTCTCCGCGATCTCTGGGCTGCCTCTGCCGCCGTGGATGCCATGGTGGTTTCCTCCGCCCCGCTCTGGGATGAGAAAGTTTCGCAATCGCTCGGCGGCCTCAAAATTCAGGATGTTCGCCGCATCGCCGATCAGACCGGCGGTGTAGTGCAGCAGACTCCCGACGTAGCGGCCGCGCTACAAGCCACGCTCGAAAGGAGCCGTACGCGCTACTCGATTTTCTATCGCCAGCCGGAAGCGGCGCCAGGCACTTTGCGCCATATCGCGGTCGGCCTCTCCGCCGCGGCGCGCGCCAAACACCCCACCGCGACGGTGCGCTCGCGCACTGCCTACTATGCGCAATAATCCCATGAAGTTCGCTCTTCTCGTCGTCCTATCCTGCGCTGCCGCCTTCGCCCAAACTTTCCCTGGCGCCGCCGAACTCGATTCCGCCATCAACCAGGCCATCCGCGATGGCAAACTCCCAGGCGCGGTGCTTCTGGTTGGCCACGACGGCAATATCGTCTATCGCAAAGCCTATGGAGAGCGCGCAGTTCTGCCCGCGCGCGAAGCCATGACCGCCGACACCGTCTTCGATCTCGCCTCGCTCACAAAAATCGTCGCCACCACCAGCGCGCTCATGAAGCTCCACGACGAAGGCCGTTTTTCTCCCGACGATCCCGTCACAAAGTACCTGCCCGAATTTCAGGACGGCCACAGCGCCATCACCATTCGCGATCTGATGACGCACTATTCCGGCCTGCGTCCCGATCTCGATCTCGATCCTCCCTGGACCGGCTACGAAACCGGCATTCACCGCGCACTCACCGACAAGCCGGCGAATCCGCCCGAAACGAAATTTGTTTACAGCGATATCAATTTCGAACTTCTCGGCGAAATTGTCCACCGTCTGAGCGGCATGCCGGAGAACGAATACGTGCAGAAGATACTCTTCACTCCGCTCGGCATGACCGATACCGGCTATCTGCCCGATCCGAAGCTGCGCCCGCGCATCGCGCCCACCGAGCAGCAGAAAGACGGCGAAATCCTGCGCGGCGTCGTCCACGACCCCACCGCGCGCTTCATGGGCGGAGTCGCCGGCCATGCCGGTGTTTTTTCAACGGCGGACGACCTCGCCAAATTCTGCCAGATGATTCTCGATGGCGGCCGCGGTCTCTTCAAACCGGCCACCATTCGCATGTTCGCCTCCCCCGCGTCTCCGGCCGGACAAAAAGACGTTCGCGGCCTCGGTTGGGATATCGATTCCCGCTATTCGGGAAATCGCGGCAATTTATTTCCCGCCGGCACTTCCTTCGGCCACACCGGCTTCACCGGTACTTCCATCTGGATCGATCCGGCTTCGAAAACCTACGTCATTCTTCTGGCGAATTCGGTCCATCCCCACGCAGGCAACAATATCACGCCGCTGCGCCGCACGGTGGCAACCATTGTGGCGGCCTCGGTTGGTTACAGCGATACGCGCACCGGCCTCGACGTTCTGGTCGCCGACCAATTCAGCGAATTGCGCGGGAAAAAAGTCGGCCTGATCACCAATCAGACCGGCGTCGATCGCGAAGGCAAGCGCAACGTCGATCTCATGGTGCGGGCTGGCGTTAAAGTAGTCGCGCTGTTCTCGCCCGAACACGGCTTCGCGGGCGTGGAAGACCGTCCCGGCATCGCCAATGCCACCGATCCCGCCACCGGCCTGCGCATCTGGAGCCTGTATGGCGCCACCACGCGGCCAACGCCCGCCATGCTGGCGGGAATCGACACCCTTGTCTTCGATATGCAGGACGTTGGCGTCCGCTTCTATACCTATGAATCGACCATGCTTTATGCGATGCAGGAGGCCGCCAAAGCGAAAATATCCTTCTACGTTCTGGACCGCCCCAACCCGCTCACCGGCAACCACGTCGAAGGCCCGATGCTCGATTCCGATCAGCTCTCTTTTATAGGTGCTTTTCCCCTGCCGCTTCGCCACGGCCTCACCATCGGCGAACTGGCGCGCCTGGAAAATGGGGAATTGGCTCTGGGCGCGGACCTGCATGTTATACAAATGACCGGCTGGAAACGCGATCAGTGGTTCGATTTCACGGGTCAGCCCTGGGTCAATCCCTCCCCGAACATCCGTAACCTGAACCAGGCCATTCTCTATCCGGCGCTCGCCATGCTGGAATCCTCGACCAACTATTCCGTCGGCCGCGGCACTGATGCGCCATTTGAACAGGTGGGGGCCGATTGGATCGATGGTCCGGCGCTGGCTCAGTACCTGACTGCGCGGGAAATTCCCGGCGTGCGGTTTCGGCCGGTCGAATTCACGCCCACATCTTCGAATCTCAGCGGGAAAAAGGTTTATGGGATCGGAATTGAGCACTACAATCGCGAGCTTTTTTCGGCGTCGCGTCTGGGAATCGAACTGGCGCTGGCGCTCCGCAAGCTTTATCCGGGCAAAATCGACTGGGAAGTGAACCGCCGGCTGATCGGCAGCCAGGCCGTGGTCGCCGCCTTCGCGGCCGGGTCCGCGACGGTGGACCAGACATTGGCCACGTCTGAGACCGGCGTCTCGCGGTTTATGACGCTGCGGCAGAAGTACTTGCTATACCAGTAAACGCCGCTGCCCGGCATCCCCCAAAACTGAAAGGCGACCCCTCGTGAGGGTCGCCTTTGATTCCCAACTATGAAGTCCTCTAATTCAGGCAAGTAAGCGGATAAAGACAAAAACTAAGCTGCAGCCGAGGCAGCCTTTTGCCCGCTGGTCCGGTTCTTGCTTCCCACCGGACGGCCGCGCTTCTTCGCTTCCACCATCCATGACGGCGGCCGCCCGCGACGCTTACCGCGCCCGCGTGCCAACCGCTCCAGGCTCAAAATTGCTTCTTCCAGCTGCTCTCGCTCCTGTCGGAGTTCGTCCAGAATTTTCGAAACGTCCATAACAGCCTCCCAGGGGTATCTTTGTTCTTCATTTGGTGATTCCCCGTGCCGCCGTTCCGGATATGGAACAGAACAGGAGAAATCGATAGAAGAGTACACTTAACTTTGTACTCCAAATATGGGCATAAATGCAAGTGCTCGTTCTGTCAACGGAACGAAAAATTGTACCGATCTGGGCCGGGGCGGTTCTCAAATCTCAATCCGAGGGTCCGGCGCCGCCGCCGCGCGACGTCGTTTCCAGTAAAAATAAAAGGGTAATCCGAGTAATATCAACACAATTCCGGCCAGAGATTGCACCGGGCGATCCCGCAATGTGCTCAGTTCCAGAGCCGCCGCGCCAATCAGAAATAATACTGGTACTACCGGATATCCAATTGTTTTATACGGACGAACCATGTCCGGTCGTTTTCTGCGCAGCACAAAAACCGAGGCCGCCGCCATAGCGTAGAGAATCCAGCTGCCGAAAATCACGAAATTGAATAAATCGTCGTATTTTCCCGAGAGCACCAGCACCGCCGCCCAGCCCGATAACATAAGGATGGAAACTCCGGGCGTACGAAACACCGGATGCACCCGCGCCGCCGACTGGAAGAACAGGCCATCGCGCGCGGCCGCGTAAGGGACCCTGGCGCCAGTCAGAATGGAGCCGTTGAGCGCCGCGAAGATCGATATCATCGCGGCGATCGAGACCAGACCCGCCCCCACCGGCCCCTGGATCCGCTGCATCATCTCCGCGGCCACCAGTTTATGCGCGCCCACTTCCATGGGTGTCAGCACCCGGAAATACGCCCAGTTCGCCGCCATGTAGATTCCAATCACCAGCGAAGTCCCCACAATCAGCGCAATCGGCAGGTTTCGGCCCGGATTTCTGATCTCGGAAGCCACCATCCCCACGTTGTTCCAGCCATCGTACGCCCACAAGGCCGCCACCAGCGCCGCCACAAAGCCTGTTGCCAGAGGTGGAACTCCCGGCACATCCGTCCCTGCGCCCGCCGCCACCGGATGCGCGTAAAATATTCCCGCGAAGATAACAAACGCAATCAGGCCCACTTTCACCACGGTCATGGCGATCTGCACACCGCCGCCAAACCGCACTCCGAAATAATTCACCACCCCCAAAAACAGGATCAGAACCAGCGCGAACACCTGCCCGTACCGAATCTGAAAAGAACCCGCCGTCAACCACACTTTTTCGAATTCCGGAACAAAATGCGCGGTATATTCGAAAAATGCCGTCGCCAATGTGGCGATCGACCCGCTTTTGCCAATCCACATCTGCGTCCAGCTGTACAGAAATCCCCAGACCGGTCCCCACGCTTCGGTCAGATAGACGTACTCGCCGCCCGCGCCCGGCATGGCCGCCGCCAGTTCGGCGTAGGTGAGCGCGCCCGCCAGCGAAAGCGCGCCGCCCACCACCCACACCAGAAACACCATATGGACGGTGCCGACGCTGTTGATCATGGCCTGCGGGACGCGGAAAATCCCGCTGCCAATCACCGTGCCAATCACAATGGCAAACGCCGCCGTCAATCCCAGATCCCGTCTTAATTCGTTTGGCCTGCCGTTCATGCCGCCTCTTTTCGCCCGTCACGCGCCCCGGGTATGACAAACGACGCGATGTAACCCGCGCCAAACGTGGTGCCGCTGCCGATCATCACCCACCACGTGAACGGAATGTTCGTGGCGAATTTCACATAAAGCATGGCAGCCAGCCCGGTCACCACTCCCGCAATGGCGGCATTCTCGCCCGGTTTTTTCGTCAGTACGCCCAATAAGAACAATCCAAGCAGAATTCCCAGCGTCACCGATGCAATGCGCAGTCCGCTTTCGAGCACGGAGCCCCACTGGCTGGCCACCAGCGCAATCGCGCCCAGCACCAGGCCCCAGAACACCGTGGAAACCCGGGCCACTTTCAGGTAATGGGCCGGCAGGTGCAGCGATTTCGTCAGCGGCTCATAAAAATCCACCACGGTCGCGGATGCCAGCGAGTTGAGCGCAGCCGATAGATTCGCCATCGCCGCCGCAATAATCGCGGCCATCGCCAGCCCCGCCACTCCGACAGGCAACGAATCCCAGATGAACGCGGGATACAGCCGATCGGGCTCCGCCGAAGCCGGCTGTCCGTGCCGGTAAACCCATAAAAGCATGCCAATTGTCAGAAATAGGGTGAATTGCACGAAAATCACGATCCAGCTGGAAAATAGCGCCGCGCGGCTCTGGCTCTGATTTTTCGCGCTCAGCAGACGCTGCACCACAAGCTGGTCCGTACCGTGACTGGCCGTCGTCAGGAAGCAGCCACCCACCACGCCGGCCCAGATCGTATAAGGTTTTGTCCAGGACCAGTGCAGGTCGAAAACCTGCAGCTTTCCCGCCGCCGAAGCAATATCCAGCGCATGTCCGAACCCGCCCGGAATTTTGCCGATCAGCACGAAAAAACTCACCGCCGCGCCCACCACGTACATGCACATCTGGACAACGTCGGTCCAGATCACCGCCGTCATGCCGCCCTCGAACGTGTAGAACAGCGTGAGCGCCATAATCAGAGCGATGGACGCCGTGCCGCCGGTCTTCAGAATGATGGAAATGACGATGGAAATAGCGAAAACGCGCACGCCCTCCGCCAGTGCGCGTGTGACCAGGAAGATGCCGGAGGCGACCTTCCGCACGTTGGGCCCGAAACGCCGCTGCATCAGCTCATACGCGGTGAAGATCTGGCGCTCGAAGTAGCGCGGCAGGAATATCGTCGAAATCACCACGCGCGCCAGCAGGTACCCGAAGACCACCTGAAGAAACACGTAGCTGCCGCTGTAAGCGAGCGGAGGCGTGCCGATAATCGTGAGCGTGCTGGTTTCCGCGGAAACAATCGACAGCGCGATGGCCCACCAGGGAGCCGTCTGGCCGCCCAGAAAGTAGTCTTTCAGCGTCCGCTGGCTCTGCTTAAACCTCGCGCCAAACCACGTGACGCCGGCAAGGTAGGCAGCGATGATGGCGAGATCGACCGTACGCACTAGGGCTTCGGCGATTGTAACAGGCGCCAGCCGCGCCGCACCGCTGTGATAATGGCCAGGGAGCCTGATTGCCACAAATCAAAATCGCATTCGCATCGGGCACCGATGAACTCAACGCGCGCCTGATCGAACGCATGCGAGCGATCTTTCCCGAATTGCCGCTCTACGTCGTCTCGGAATTTGCGCCAGCCGAAAAGGACCTCCACTGGGTGCGCTATCGCGGCGGCCTCCTGGAGAATCTGGCACGCTGCCGCGGCGCGTTTAGAGGCAAATCCATCCGTCTCGCGGGCGTCCTTCTGGTGCCCAATGTCCCGTTCCGCCGCATGCGATTGCTGGCGCTGATCCTCGCGCCCTTTTACTTTCTGGCCGTCAACGAAAACCTGAACGATTTCATGCTGCGGCCCGGCAGTCTTCCGGCTATTGCAAGGCATTTCACCTGGCGCGCGGGCAATTTTCTGCGCTGGCACTTCAGCAAAGAAGGAATGCTGGCGCGCCGCGGCTGGCACGATGTTCCTTACTTAGCCGCCCGAATCGCGCCGTTCCTGCGCGTTCGGCGAAGCGATCCCACGCCGCCCGAAGCTGAGTCTGCTGCTGTGCCATCAACTCCTGTCTCCGCCGACTATCTGAAATTCCTCGCAAGCACCGTTTCCACTCCGAAAATATTTCGCCGCTATTGGGCCAGCGCCCTGAAAAGCCTCCACGCCGACGCCGCCCGCAATCCGTCTGCACGAACTCTCCTCTGGCAGGCTGCCGCGATCGCCCTGCGCGGCGGCGCACCCATCTCCTCCGCGTTCCCCGGAGAATTCCTCCTCGCCTTATCGGACGGCAGCTACGCCGTCTATCCCGGCAAGCCCCCTTCCGATAAGCCGCGCGTCCTGATTGTCAGCGCTTACCTGCCGTTTCCGCTCTCGCACGGAGGCGCAGTTCGCATTCACAATCTCACCGCGCGCGCCGCGGCCGATTGGGATCAGATTCTGGTGTGTTTCGTCGAAACCGATGCTCCGCCGCCGCCCGAACTGTTGGAGCGCTTTGTTGAGGTGGTGCTGGTGCGGCGCATCGGCTCGCACTCGGTCGCCCGCTCCGACCGGCCGGAAGTAGTGGAAGAATTCTCTTCGGATGCCTTCCGTGCCGCCTTGCGGCTGGCGGTGCGTAAGTGGTCGCCCGTCATCGCGCAGCTCGAATTCACCCACATGGCCCAGTACGCCGCCGATTGCGCCCCGGCCGCGCCCATTTTGGTGGAACACGACATCACCTTCGACCTCTATGAACAAATGGCGCGCACATCATCCGATTGGGACCTTCACCGCGAACTGAAACGTTGGCGCAGTTTCGAAACCAGCGCCTGGCGTGAGATGCGTTGCGTAGTCGCCATGTCCGCGAAAGATCAGGCCGTTATCATTGGCGCCCGTGCAGTGACACTGCCGAATGGCGTCGATCTCGACCGCTTTCGAGTCGCGGAACAAGACCCCGAACCGCGCCGAGTGCTGTTCGTCGGCTCCTTCTCGCATTTGCCGAACCTGATCGCCATAGCTTTCTTTCTCGACGAAGTGTGGCCTCGCCTGCCCGACGCGAAGCTCCACATCATCGCCGGAGCCAACCACGAATACTTCCTCGATTATCAGAGCCGACAGGTGCAACCGCGCCTCGATCAGCCAGGTATCGAACTCGAAGGCTTCGTAGCCGATGTGCGCCCGGCCTATGAGCGCGCAGCCATCGTCGTGGCGCCGCTGGTCGCCTCGGCGGGCACGAATCTCAAGATTCTCGAAGCGATGGCGTGCGGCAGGCCCGTAGTGAGCACGCCCGCCGGAGTGAACGGACTCGATCTGGAGCCAGGCAGGGACTTCATTCTGGTCCACACAGGCGCGGAAATGGCGGAAGCGATTGCGAAACTATTCGCGTCGCCCGACGAATGCCGCCGCCTGGCCGCCGCGGGAAGACGTCGCGTAGAAGAGTCCTACGGGTGGGACGAAATCGCGCGCAAACAGACGGAACTCTACCGCGCCCTGATTTGATCGCTGGCTACCGCTCTGAGAAATGGCTGCTGCTGCGCTTCGCCATTGACAGCTACGTCCAGAATCTGAACCCCGCCACCGAGCCTCGGGCCCGATTCCAGATAGTGAACCAGCGGATTCCCCTGAACCTCCGTATGCGCCACCAGATAGGCCTCGCAATCGAACAGCGGGTGCGGATTCGCGGCATCCGCACCGCTATTCAAAAAATGAAGCAACGGATTCGCCGAAGCCTCGACGCCGCTTGCCCGACATGTCGTCCGGTAGTAAACCGGCTCGAACAGCCGATGCGGTTTACGGTCCTCCGCCGCCCCATGGAGGATGTAATGCACCAAAGGGTCCATCCCCGCGTCTCGCACATCCGGATTTCGTTCCAGATAAAACACCGGATCGAACACCGGATGCGGCTGACGCCGTTCCGCCCTGCCGCGCTTGAAATAGTGCAGCAGCGGATGGACCCCCGCCGCGGCCACGTCGGGATATTTGCGCAGATAGAACGCCGCATCGAACAACGGGTGATCGAACACCACATCACGCCGAAACCGAAGCATCCTCACCCGATCCCATGCGCCGATCTCAGCCCTGTGGGGCGGCCCATCGTGCCCGGAGCCAGCCCGCATCCGGGGGGAACGAGCACTGACCTGCGAATACCGCCGCAGCACCTCCGCCCGCGCCACCTCCACCAGCCGCCGATCCAGCTCCGTAATCCGCAGCAACTCCTCAAACACCTCCGGACGGCACGCCGCACGCAGCGCCTCCGTCCTCGTGGCCACGGTACCCTGCATCCCGCTCGAAACGTTCACCGCCGGCCGCGCGATATACAGCTCCGGGAAAGCGCAGCGCAGCGCATCTCTTCCGGCCACCGCGCTCTGTTCGAAACAATCCACAACGCCCAGGAATGACGCCGCCAGCATTCGCCGCACGGCCAGCTCGAGATCGCTCTCGTTCGGCTCGTCGGAATCGCCCCCGCAAGCCAGCAAATTGACCTGGTTATTTCGTACGAAAAGCGAATGGTCTGCAATCATACCGGCCACGAAATCGCCCAGTGCGCAACTGTTGGCCAGCGCGCTCATCGGATCGGCGGGATTCGGCTTCTGCCGGAAGTAATCGTAGAATGACCGCAGACGGTCAAGCGGATCGCGCAGGAAACAGATATCGAAGAACAAATAGCCCGGTGCCGCGGGCATCGGATAGCGGATCTGGTGGCTCGAAAACGCGCGCAACGCAGGTCTCTCATCCAGATAGAGGATCACATCGTCATTGGAAACCAGACCGCTGCCCGCCGCCGTCTCCAGCGTGCCAAAACGCTCCCCGAAGCTGTGATCGAGAATATCCTCAACCGTGGAACCAGCGTTCTTGAAAATATGATAATGAAGAAGAACGAACCGCATGCAGGCCCGGCGACGGGTGGACTAGATGTTAGCACGAGAGCCGAAAGCTGACGGCTGAAAGCCGAAAGCTGAGAGCCGAAAGCTGATAGCTGATAGCTGATAGCCGAAAGCTGATAGCTGATAGCTGATAGCTGATAGCTGATAGCTGATAGCTGAAAGCTGAAAGCTGAAAGCTGACGGCGGACGGGAACCTTTGGCCAATCCGTGGCGTCATAAGATAACGGCGAAGGAATTGCTATACAGGAATTGGGATTTTGGTATACTCCCCTATTACCCTCTGTGTATAATCCGGGGGTGCACCTTTGGCGGCGAGACACCGTGAAATCCGGGAGGCAAAGAACGTGTTGAATCGATTGAGTAGATTGGTGGCTGGCATTCTGATCGCCGGCTCCCTTACAGCGCTGGTCTGGGCTCAGGCGGCTCCAGCCTGGAAAGACCAGGGTGAATCCGATATCGGCCTTGCCGCTGGAAATGAGAAGGATCCCGTCAAGCAGCTGGACCTGCTGAAAAAGTGGGAACAACAGTATCCCGAATCTGCTCTCAAGGGCCAGCGGACACTGATGACGGCGCAAGCTTTGCTGGCGGTGATGGGCGGTGCTTACGCCAAAACCGATCCTGCCGTTCTGGCCGCCGGTGAAAAGGCAGGCAAACAGCTCGAAGACCACTTCAACGAGTATTTTGATAATTCAGTGAAGCCGGCGCAGGCGACCGCGGATCAGTGGGCCGCGGCCAGAAAGACCTCCGAGATGCAGGTTCATCTGGTTCTTGCCTACATCGCGCAGGCTGAGAAGAACGACGCGGGCGCGGAAGCGGAACTCAAGAAGGTTCTCGGAGTCGATCCAACTCAGGCCTCCGCTTCCTATCAGCTAGGCAGCACCATCATCCATGAGATGGCCGTCAGCAAAGATCTGTCGCGCTATTCAGAAGCGCTTTATGATCTCGCCCGTTCTCTCTCGGTGACCGGTGCTACCGCACTTCAGGGACCGACAAGGATGTCGGCTGACAGTGCGCTCAAAAAGAACTATGGCAACTATCACGGCAGCACGGATGGCCTGGAAGATCTGACAAAGCAGGCTTCGGCTTCCGCGTTGCCCCCCTCCGGATTCCACATAGAGAGTGTCGTTGAGATTCAGGCCGCCAAGGAGAAAGACCACGCTGCGTGGGCCGCCGCTCACCCGGACCTGGACTTCTGGGAAACCATCAAAGGCGCGTTAACGGGCGCTCAGGGCGACACATATTTCGCCAACGTGAAGGACGTCGGCTTCCCGCCTCCCGCCAGCGATACCTACAAAGGACCGGCGATGTTCCATGCCAAAGTGGTCTCTCAGCCCACGACCAAGCAGATTCTTGTGAGCGTGGATAACGTTCCCACCGGCGATGCGCTGCTTAAGTTCGACGACAACATCAAGGGCGAGATTCCGGCCGGAACCGACATTCAGTTCAAGGGTGTAGTCGATGCTTACACGAAGGAACCCTATGTTCTGACCCTGAACATTCAGGAGCCCAAGACCGATATCACCGGACTTCCCGACGACATCAAGTTCGTTCCCGATGCCGCCGCCAAGCCCAAGCCCGCGGCGGGCCGCGGCACCAAAGCCGGGACCAAGAAAGCCCAGTAGTTTCAGCTCGATCAGGACAGAATCCCGGGCGCAACCCGATGAGGTTGCGCCCGGGATTTCTTTTTGGTTACGGGCGGTTGTTAAAATGAAAGCGATACATGCCCATTTACGAGTATCTGTGCGAGTCCTGCGGTAAGAAATTCGAAGTCCTGCAGAAGTTTTCCGATGAGCCGTTGCTGACGCACCCGGAGTGCGGCGGCAAGGTGGAGAAGCTGATCTCCACGTCGGCACTCCAGTTTAAAGGTTCGGGCTGGTACGTGAACGATTACGCGAAGGGCGGAATCAGTAAGCCCGGCGAAACCAAAGCGGAATCGAAATCCGATGGCGGAAAATCCGAGAGCGGAAAATCGGATAGTGGCGGCGACTCCAAATCGGAGACTAAAACCGAGACGAAAACAGAATCGAAACCGGCTTCCACGGAGTCGAAACCAGCCACCAGCAGTTCCCCTTCGACCGATTCCAAGTGATTTCAGAGGCTACTTGCCGGATTCCTTCGCCGCCCACTGAAGATAGCGCCAAAGGTCTGCGCGGTGCTGCCACATAAACCCGAGAAAGATCCCCGGAGTGATGGAGTCGGCGTGCAGCCCCGACCACGTCTCCATGCGCCAGCGCAAATAGGGACTCCGCCACGGAAACAATCGATAGCCCTTGCCGAGACGCCATGCGACGGCAAGCTCATCGATCATTGCGGATTTCTGCCGGAAGGTTTACGCGATGGCGTCGCCCAGTAGCCCAGCCGCGTGCGCGCTATCGGGTTGCCCGGCGCCTTCACCACTACCTTGATTGCGCGGAACGTATTGTCGAGCTTGTCGTTGAGCGGTGCGTACCAGATGGAATACTGATTCCGGATGTCGTGCGCCACCTGATGCGCGATCGGCTCCACCTCGCTCACCTTGTCCGGATAAAACACCTGTCCACCCGTGGCCTCCACCAGTTGCTTGATGCTGCGCTTGGCCTTTGCCGCATCGGACTTATCTTCCTCGCCCAGCAATCCAATGGCATAGATCAGCGTGCCATCCTGCTGCGCCAGTCGGACCAGGCTATCCAGCGTCACCATGCTCGCGTTGTCGTTCCCATCGGTAATCACGATGACGACTTTCTTGTCCTGTTTCGCCTTGTCATGCAGATGATCGATCGACATGCGGATGGCATCGCGCATCGCCGTGCCGCCTTTGGCGTCGATTCGCGCCAGACCGGTCTGCAGCACGCCGATGTCGCTTGTGAAATCCACATCCAGATACGCTTCGTCGTTGAAATTCACTACAAAGCTCTCGTCCTGCGGGTTGGAATCCTTCACCAGAGCCAGCGTGGCGGCTTCCACGCCGGCGCGTTTACTCCTCATACTGCCGCTGTTATCGATCACGAGCGCCATCGACACCGGCACGTCTTCATGCTTGAAGATTTTTATCGGCTGCAGGACGTTATTTTCAAAGACCTGAAATTCGCTTTGCTGCAGATTCGGGACCAGGTGATCGCCCTTATCCGTCACGGTGACATTCAGCGGCACATAGCGCGCTTCGGACGAAAAGATCGGTTCCGCGGAATCCGACGGTCCTGGAGCAGCCGCTTGCCCGCACAGTACAGCTGGCAGGACCAGGCCCGCACAGAGCAGGCCCCGACGCTGAATTCGCCTAATTCGTCGGCGCGAAATACCCGGTTCTGAAGTTTGCGTGAAGGGTTGGAAGGCCACGTGGCTGAATAAGTTTGACAGAGATCTTGCGATATTTCCCATCACGCACCTGATTACTAGGACTATATCCCACAACGTACTGGTTACGAAGTTCAATTCCGATCTTAGCCGCCACATCCGGCAGTTCGCTCAGGTTTTCCACCACAAAATGCCGACCGCCGGTCGGTTCCGCGAGATCGCTGAGCATCTCCGGCCCCGTCAGTTCCTCTGGCGTTGCGCCGCGTCTGGCGCCGGTCTCATAGATTCCGATGCCGTAGATCTGGACATCGGCCTCGCGCACAAGGTTCTTCACCTCAGACACAGTATAGCGGCTGTTATTGTCGCCGCCGTCGGAGATCACAATCAGCGCCTTGCGCGGATTGCGGGCCTTCTTCATGGTGGAGAGCGCCAGATAGACGCCATCGAGCAGCGCCGTGCGGCCTTTCGACTGCGTAAACGTCAGCCGGTTTTGAATGTCTTCCAGGTTGTGTGTGAGCGGCACCACCAGCTGCGGCCGGTCGTTGAATTCCACCAGAAACGCCTCGTCTTCCGGATTCGCGGTCTTGAAAAACTCGGCGACCGAAAGCCGCGAGCGTTCCAGCTTGTTTCCCATGCTGGCGCTGGTATCGAACACAATGCCGATCGAAAGCGGCGCATCCTCGCTCCCGAACGAGACGATTTTCTGCTTAATCTTGTCTTCGTAAACTTCAAACGATTCCTGCTCAAGCCCCGTCACGAAGCGCATCAGCGGGTCGGTGACGGTGACAGGAACCAGCACCACGTTCGTATCCACGCGGATGTTCGCTTTGGGAAGTGGCGTGGCTTCTTCAGCTTGCCTGGAACGCGGAACAATGCTGGCAGGGGCATCGCCCGCACCGCCCGCACTGAAGGACGGGTCACCCGCGTGGCTGGCGGACGGTCCGGAGGACGGCGCGGCGCCGATATCCCGGGCGGCATTCTGCGCAGGCAGTCCCTGGGGATTGGCCGCCAGCACCCCCATCGTCACCGCTGCCACTAATATCAAAACGTATCGGGACGGCATCGCGTGCGCTCCCCTTCTGGATGGAGGATAGCACAGCAAGCGCCTCGCCAATGTGTCGAAAGTACCATCCCGTACCGCGCCCCGAAATCCGGTTTTGACGGTATGGTAAGATCGCGTGTGCCATCGAAAATTCTGGGCGTTATTCCGGCCCGGTACGCATCGTCACGCTTCCCCGGAAAAGCGCTGGCCCTTCTTGACTCGCGAACCATGCTCGAACACGTCTACGAGCGTGTTTCCATGGCCCGCTATCTTTCCCATGTCGTGATCGCCACCGACGACGAACGAATCCGCGACGAAGCGCGGCGTTTCGGAGCCCGCGTGCAAATGACGCGGGCCGATCATCTTTCCGGTACCGACCGCGTGGCCGAAGTGGCTTCCGCGTTCCCCGATGCCGAACTGGTCGTCAACATTCAGGGCGATGAACCGCTCATCGATCCAGGCGCCATCGACGCCGCCCTTTTTCCGCTCGTCGACGATCCGCAAATCCCCATGGGGACGCTGAAAAAGCGCATCGAAGATCCCCGCGAAGTTTCGGATCCGAACGTAGTCAAGGTCGTCACCGATCACTTCGGTAACGCCATTTATTTTTCCCGCTCGGCGATCCCATATACACGCGACGCGGGCGATTATCCGCACTTTAAACACACCGGACTTTATGTTTACCGGCGCGAATTCCTGATGGGCTATTCCGATCTGCCCGTTGGGCCGCTGGAAAAGGCGGAGAAACTGGAGCAACTCAGAGCTTTGGAAAACGGATTCACCATTCGCGTTGTCGAAACGGATTACGAATCCATGGGAGTGGATACGCCAGCGGATCTGGAGCGCGTACAGATGCTGCTGCGTGCCGGCCAGGCGGCTGTCCATAAACCCGGAGTCCGGAATGCCTAAGACTTCCGGCGCGCCCAACAAGTTCATCTTCGTTACCGGCGGCGTGGTTTCTTCGCTGGGCAAAGGCATTTCGGCCGCCTCCATCGGTTGCCTGCTCGAAAGCCGCGGCCTCACCGTCTCGCTGCAGAAATTCGACCCGTATCTGAACGTGGATCCCGGCACCATGAGCCCGTTCCAGCATGGCGAAGTCTTCGTCACCGACGATGGCGCGGAGACCGATCTCGATCTCGGCCACTACGAACGCTTCACCCATTCGCCGCTCACCCGCGACAACAATCTCACCAGCGGCCGCATCTACGAACAGATCATTCTGCGCGAACGCCGCGGCGATTATCTCGGCAAGACCGTGCAGGTGATCCCGCACGTCACCAATGAAATCAAGGCTGCCGTTAAGAAACTGGCCAATGACGTTGACGTGGTGATCTGCGAGATTGGCGGTACGGTCGGCGATATCGAATCGCTGCCGTTTCTCGAAGCGATTCGTCAGGTGCGGCATGAAGTGGGCCGCGAAAACTGCATCTTCGTCCACGTGACGCTGGTGCCGTGGATCAACGCCGCGCAGGAGCTTAAGACCAAGCCCACGCAGCACAGCGTCAAGGAACTGCGCGCCATCGGTATTCAGCCCGATATTCTGCTCTGCCGCGCGGAGCGTCCGCTGCCGGCCGATATGAAGGACAAGATCGCGCTGTTCTGCGACGTCGATAAGGACGCCGTCATCACCGCGAAGGATGTTCATTCGGTCTACGAAATTCCCATCGTGTTCG
>Ga0302320_10006530_pt1 | contig 25865 bp, 22 predicted proteins | sample Bog_T0_3_FD_202130 | JGI IMG/M metagenome (GOLD analysis project Ga0302320, IMG submission 202130) | Peat permafrost microbial communities from Stordalen Mire near Abisko, Sweden - Bog_T0_3 | ecosystem: Environmental > Terrestrial > Soil > Wetlands > Peat | place: Sweden: Abisko, Stordalen Mire... | reverse complement strand
TGGTGAACTCGCTCTCGGGCGACGGCACGCTGCTCAAGCGCCCCTTCCCTGAGATCTGCGAAAACATCCGCGACTTCACCGTCGCCGAGTCCGATGGCGGCGTTTTTCTCGGCTGCGGCGCGCTCCATCTCTACGGCCCGCATCTCTGCGAGGTGCGGTCGATTGTCGTCAAGCCTGAGGCCAAGGGCCAGGGCGCAGGCGGCCGCATCCTCGGCGCGCTTATTGAAGAAGCGGAAGAGCACGGCCTGCAAGCCGTCTGCCTCTTCACGCGCATTCCAGATTTCTTCTTCAAATACGGCTTCCGCATCGTCGAAGACAAGGCCGATCTGCCCGACAAGGTCTTCAAAGATTGCCAGAGCTGCCCGCGCCTGCACCGCTGCGACGAAGTCGCCATGGTCCGCGGCCGCGTCCCTCGCATCTCCGTCCTCGGTCCAAAGATCGAAGCCCAGCAACTAGTCCACCTCGCCGGCTAGGGGCGCCTCGGATCAGTCCGGGGTGATCGCCTGAAAAATGCGCAGCATAAGCACATTGAGCCTGCAAGCCCCGATTTTATCGGTTCCCGGATTTGCGGTATGAACCCCTTAACTCACAGGCCTGAGGCGTTGAATCCGGCTTGCATTGCTCACCATTTGGGTGACCGCCCATGCAGGATGATTCGCCGATTTCTCGGGAGATCCGGCAGATGGCAATGGCGACTTGCAGCCAGCCCACAAGCGAAATCTGTATCCTTTGGAACCGCTGGGCTCTATGGTTGGCAACCCTTCATTAGAACCTGAACGGGCGCTGCGGCGAGTCATGATTATTCTCCTGTAGCGCTAATCGTCGCTGTCTCTTGTGGTCTTCTTGCGCCGCTCCATCAGCATCGCCGGCGCCGGTTTCTCGCCCATCGCGTCCTTCCAGAGAATTACGTTCAGCTTCTGCGCATCGGCATGGTCGGCATGGCGGAAGTCCATCTTCATGCTCTCCTTGGCTCCAGGCGCCGTCTTGGCGTTGGCGGTATAGAGCAGGCCGTTGTCGCGATTGGAATAATCCGCCGAAAAAGGAGGCTGGTCGCCGGGGCCGGTAAACAGCGTCGAAATCATCGAGCTGAAGGCATCGTTGTTATTCATGGGCGGCAGGCCGAGCAGCGTTTCCATGGTGCGAATCATACTCACGGTCGAGTAGAAGCGGCTATCGACAAACGGAGCACCATCTGCGAGCTGCGGGGCATATTTACTGACCACCACACCGAGGCTGCGGTGCGCATCCACGTGGTCGCCGCCATCCTGCGCGTCGTCTTCCAAAATAAAGAAGGCCGTGTCATCCCAGAACGGCGAGTGAGAGATCGCCTCGACCGCGCGCCCGACCGCCAGATCGTTATCAGCGACCGAGGCCCTTGGCGTTGGTCCGCCCGGCCTGGTTCCTGAGGTGTGGTCGTTCGGTAGCCGCAACAGGACAAAGTTGGGCATGGTATCTTTGCCCTGCTGCTTGTCCGCAAGCCACCCCTTCAGGTGCCGTAGGAAAATCTCGACCCGCACCTGATCGGGCACAGCCACGTTGAAATCCGGCGCCTCCTCGGCAAAGTGTCCCACTAACTCCGGCTTGGTGGCGATATTTGTAGCCATCAGCGGAATTGGCCAGGGCCACTTATTCACGCCACCGCCCCACTCGGCGGGCAGCTCTTCGCCGAGAGCTATGGTTTTGCGCGCGCAACTGCGTCCTTGAAGCATGGGTCCCTGCTGCGGGTTTGCGGTCTTCACCTCGTCGCAAAAGGTCGTCGAAATATATTCGCCAAAATGGTAGTAACTCTTGCCGTGCGCGGCCAGATTGCCCCATAAGTAGCCGCTGACCGGCTCGTTCACATCGGGAATCTTCTGTAGCAGCGGATAGCCCTCCGCAACCACGCCTTCCCAGTCGTAGGTTCTTTGTCCGCCGCGATACTCCTGCTGCCAGGTCTTCTCCAGATAATCCGTGCCGATGGCCGCCGTTGACCAAACATGCCCATCGCCGCTTACCTCGCCCGAGTCGAAGAAGTTATCCAGCACCCCAAACTGCAAAGCCAGCTTGTGCAGATTGGGGGTGATCGCCTCGCCATACATCGTGAGGTTCGGATCTCCGTTGCCAACCGGCTTGCCATCTTTTTTCAGATCGCCAAAGACCTGATCGTAAGTCCGATTTTCTTTGATGATATAAATTAGGTGCTTGATCCGGTTCCGCGACTCCCCTGAAAAAGTAATCTTTTCCGCCGCAGCCTTCATCCGATTGGATTCCAGCACTGCCTCGGTCCAGCGCGTTAAATCCTTTTCCATATCCGATCCATCCAGCGTCGCCAGCGAGCCGTATAACAATGTTCCAATATAGGTTGTCTTTCTTAACGACTTCTTCAGTTGCGCTGCCCCAGTATCGCGCTGGGGAAAGTTATTCGGCCCGGTTCCTTTTCCTTTTGCTGAGGCCAGGTAGAGCTTTCCACTGGTGAAGGCAATCGAGATGGGCATCCATTCGGTGGGCACAAAGCCGATGGGTTCCACCATGCCCTGCTTCGACGCTTTCTGAGTGAGCTTTGTCGTGTCGATCACCGCAACCGCGTCGCTGGCCATATTGGCCACATAGAGCCGGTTGCCATCAGCATTCAAGGCCAGGGCAACCGGCTCGGCGCCAAAGTAACTCTGTCCCGGCAGGCGCGTATCGAAGTATCCCTTCACAGATAACTGGCCTTCACCTACATTCACCGCCGCGACGGCATCGCGGTTGGCAAGCGCTACGTAGAGAGTCTTGCCATCTGGCGAAAAGGCAAAGTCGCAGGGATGTGTGCCCGCAGCCACCGAACTGGAAGGCTTGAGCAACGCGAGCTTGCGTCCCACGGTTCCGTTGACCAGATCGAGTTCCACAATCTCCGATGCATTCCACAGAGCGACGAAGGCGCGCTGGCTGTCTTTTGTCACGGTCAAGGCAACTGGATAAGTCGAAGGCACAGCATCGTTTTCCGAGAGATCGAAGCGCTTCTCAACTGCGCCGCTTGCCGCGTCGAGCAGCAGAACATCGTCGGAGAGGTTGCCCGCGACCAGCAGTTTCTCCTGGCCGGCCCGCTCCACCACCGCGATAGCAGCCGGGAAAGGCACGCCCTTCTCGCCATCCACACCGCCGATCAACTTCGTCTTCCGCCCCGGAGCCAACTGCGCAAGGGGCAAAGGAATCAGCCGCTCCGGTGCGACTCTCCCCTCCGCAAAGCTGTACACCACCACGCCGTTGCCTGCCTTGCCCTTGCCATCGCCTAGCGGATCGGTGGTCGAGCCCATGCTGGCATAGATGTGCTTCCCATCGCGGCTGAAGGCCAGCCCGGAGTAGAGCGTCTGCCGTCCCGGCAACAGGGTGCGGGCATCCGGATAATCGGTTAGCACGCCCGTCTGCGTATCAAGCACAGCCAGCGACTGCTCGTACTGAGACTCGAAGGTCCCAAACCCGGCATTCACCATGACCACATAGCGCCCATCGGGCGAGACAGCCATTGACATTGGCAGGCTGTTCAGCCGTTGCGGATGCCCAGGGATCTCGCCGATCAACTGCTTACTCGTGGGCAAATCGACTGTCTGTGCCGCCATCGAAATCGCAGCAAACGCCAGCACCGTTCCGGCAACCAACAACAGGCCCTTCGTATTCATGGCAAGACTTTAGCAGATTTCCATACAATCCCCGGTTACAAAACCATGACTTCAAAACGGATTAACAAGCCGGAAGTTCCACACAGCCGGGCGCCCTGGCTGGAACGATACAATCGACCTGAGGCCGTCTCATACCTGAGGCGGCCGCGGGAGCGGGTGCAGGCATGGGTTATCAGGTTCTTGCTAGGAAATATCGTCCGCAGCGCTTTGCCGACGTGGCAGGCCAGGACCACGTTACGCGGACCCTGATGAATGCGCTGGCCCAGAACCGCATTGCGCATGGGTATATTTTCTCGGGACATCGAGGCATTGGCAAGACCACCATCGCCCGCATTGTGGCTATGGCGCTGAACTGCCGCACGGAAATCGGCAGCGAGGCACGGCCCAACCCCGAGCCCTGCGGCGTGTGCGACTCCTGCACGGAGGTGCGCCAGGGTAATGCAGTGGACGTGATCGAGATTGACGCCGCCACCAATCGCGGCATCGACGAGATTCGCGAACTGCGCGACGCCGCGCGCTATGCCCCTGCCCGCGACCGATACAAGATTTACATCCTGGACGAAGCGCACCAGATTACCGAAGCGGCCTTTAACGCGCTGCTCAAGACGCTGGAAGAGCCCCCGGCACACGTCATCTTCATGATGGCGACGACCGAGCCGGAGAATATTCCGCAGACGATCCGTTCACGCTGCCAGCACTTTAGCTTTCACGCGGTGAAGTTCGATGACATTCTGGCGCAGTTGCGGATGATTGCCGGCGAAGAGCAGGTGGATGCCGAAGACGCCGCACTGGCCCTGCTGGCCGAGGCCGGCGACGGCTCGATGCGCGATGCGCTCTCGATTATGGACCAGGCCATAGCTTCGGCTCCGATGGAGGCTGGACGGCCAGTGCTGTCGGGCATGCAGATTCGCGAGCTGATGGGCTCGGTACCCAACGCTGTGTTTGAGCGTCTGCTGGAAGCGGTGGCCGCCGGGCAAAGCGCCGAACTGATGGAGCAATTGAACCTGCTGGTGAATGCTGGGCACAGTCCGTCGTCACTGGCACGGCAGATGGTACGTTACCTGCGCAATACACTGATGGCCAAGCTTGGCGGCGAACAGACGGAACTGCTTCAGATTTCCGGCGATGAGCGCGCGCGTGCCTGCCGCACGGCGCTGCTGTTTACCGAAGAGGAGCTGACCCGCAACCTGCAGATCGTGCTGCGCACCTTTGACGATTTGAATTACCGGCAGGAGCAGCGGTTTCATTTGGAACTGGGACTGCTGAAGCTGATCCATGCGCAAAGGCTGCTGCCACTAGAAGAACTGCTGAGCGGGGTGTCTGTGAGTGGGGCCGCGATGCGCCCGGCTGGTGCACCTGGCGATCTGCGTTCGTCGCCGGCTCCTTCGCGCCCCGCCCCAGCCACAGCTCCACCGGCCGCTCCTTCGATTTCTCCGTTTGGAACTTCGGGGGGGGGGTGGAGCAAAAGCTCCGCAATTGGCGGACCCAAGCTGGATGCGGGGCTGAAATCGGAATTCGCAGGCAGCCCGGTTGCCACAATGGAACGCCCTTCGGTAGTTACCTCACCTGCAGTCGCTGGCGAGACTGTTGGCATCCAGTTTCAGGCCAACACGCCCTTTCCTGCCGCAGCAAGCCCCGCTGTCGGCTTCGCTTCCGCTGCTGCCCTCACGGAAGGCGCACTGGCCAAGGCACCGGAGGCCGTCGCGCCTGCTTCCGGTACTCCCAGCATGGAAGCTGTTCGCCAAGCCATCGTCTCCGCACTGACCGACGCGGAGCATACCTCAGCCGCCCAGTTGCTCGGCGCAGGCGCGTGGACACTGGACGGCGCAAGCCTGCGTATCGAAGTGCCCGGAATGGGCAAGAAGATGCTGGCCTTGACGGTGAATGCTGCTGCGGAGAAAATCATACGTCAGGAGCTACAGCGGCTCAGCGCGCCCACGCGTTTTCTGGTCGTTCCCGGCGAAGGAAGCGCGGGTGCGGCCCAGGCTGCGCCTATATCCGCCCCACTCGCAGGAAGCATTCAGGAGACTGCGCTCGGCAATCTCCTGGTCCAGCGGGCACAGGAGATATTTAAGGCCGAAGTGCGCAGCGTACTCGATCTGCGGCCGAAGTGACAAGCGACCGCGATCACCGCTTGATCCAACGAGGATGAAACCAAGATGATCAACCCCCTCAAAATTCCGGAGATGCTTTCGCAGGCCAACCAACTGCAGCAGGAAGTCCAGCGCAAGCTGGCTGAGACTGTGGTGGAGGCAGCCAGCGGCGGCGGCGCCGTTACGGTAACCATGAACGGCAAGAAACAGCTTCTCAAGCTGCGCATCGACCCCGCAGCGGTCGTCGGTCTTGCCAGCGACAAACCAGATGTTGAAATGCTGGAGGATCTAGTTGTGGCTGCTGTAAACGAAGCCGGACGCAAAGCCGATGAGGCCCTGCAGTCTAGCGTGCAGGGGCTGCTCGGCGGCCTCAAACTGCCGGGCCTCGACTGATTTCGCCTTCCAGCCAGCCTAGGTCGCATTTTGACCGGAAACGAAGTCGGCCTCGATGCGCACGACAGCCCTACTTGAGTTGATTTGCCGCCATCGCACTGACCGATGACTGGGATAGCAACTGGCTCATCATGAGGAACTGGCTCAGGAGCGAAGGATGCACTGTCTTCTCCGGCACGACAACAGTATCGCCTGGATATAGGCGCAGCTTATTGAGGTCAAAGTCAGAGGCAAAGATCGACTGGCCGGGCTGTCGGCATCTGATCGACCCATCCGCTCGCAAGACAAAGATTCGGCCTCTATCCGCATCGTGGGTAGGTCCTCCCGCAAGATGAAGTATCTCGCCCACCGTCGCGCCTTTGCGGTAAAGGAAAGCATGCGGGCTGGCAACTGCGCCTGCAACCTGGATGGTTTCCGTGTGGAATGGAACCACAAGGCGGTCGCCGTCCTCCAAGTGCAAATCGGGAAGCGCGTTCCCGCCTGCGCTGTTGGGATGGAGTTCGAGAACGATCCGCCCAGTAGGCTGAATCTGCCGCATCCTCGCAATGAGCTGGCGATTGACATCCACCGCCTGCGGCCCTGCGCTGCTCGATAAACCAGCCAGTCCCAAAGTGTTGCGCTCCAACTGATGCTCCATCCGGTCGGCGTATTCGTTCAATCGTTCCCGCTCAATGGCTTGCGTGCTTTTGCGCGTGAAACTCGATGCGTACAGATAGGCTTGATCAGTCAGCCCTCCCGCACGCACAATCACCGAGCGTAAAGTTTCTTCAGGAGAAACGCTGTAGACGCCGGGATGCACAAATTCGCCCTCCAGTCGCACATATTTCGTCTGCTCCTTGACCGGGATTTGGATGTCTTCCTGCGTGAAGATGGTGACCACATCATCGGGTTTCAGCTCGAGGTCCTGCGATAGGTCATGATCCAGCACCAGCTTCCCCAAGCCGAATGGAATCAGGGAGGTGGTCATCGTAGCCGGGGCCAGCCGCTCGATCACCGCGTAGTTCCAGTTGGTTTGCGCTCCTGGACTCTGCACCGCCGCCGGCTTTTCCGTTCGCGAATCCGCACCGCCGGGGGAAGCCAGTTCCGGACCCGGAAGACCTAGCTGGGTGCGCTGACGCCAGTAGTCGCGATTCTCGATCGATTCGCGGTCAGGCATCAGTTCGCTCAGGCGCATGCCCTCATGCCACCGAAAGCGCCCCGGATTGGCTACCGAACCGCGCAGCGTGACCGTCTCGCGATAACTGGAGACGATGGGATTGATGCGCACGATGTCGCCATCGGCAAGCAGCATTGCGAGACCCACAGGATCTGCTGTAAATGTAAAGGCGCGGCGCTGACCATCTTTGTCGATACGCTCCACCGACACAGGCGCGCGGGTGGCGATAGACGTCCTGCCGCCGCCCGCATCGAGAAGGCGCTCGATCGACTCCTCGCCGCGCAACTCGTAAATGCCTGCCCGGCGCACGCTTCCCAGTAACGCAACCTGCGGCCCCGCTACGGGAATGTAGAGGACATCGCCCGGCTGCAGCTGCACATCGCCTGTCTTGTCGCCTCTCACGAGCAAAGCATATAGATCGAAGTCGGTCAGTGTCTTGCCCTCGCGTTTCAACAGGACGTGCCGCATCGAACCTGCCGCCGAGGGACCGCCGCCGACAAAGACCGCATCCACAAGCGTGCTCAAAGCGCTGACTGTGTATTCGCCGGGCTGGCGCGCCATGCCTGTGATGTAGACCTGAATGGAATGGATCTCGCCCATATCGACACTTAGCTCGAAGTTACGATAGACCCGTTCCATAGCACTGCGCAGATGGCTTGAAACGGTCGAGAATGGGAGCCCAGCAACATGTACAGCGCCGACCTTGGGAATGTAGATCTCCCCTTCCCGGCTCACGCGCAAATTGGCACTGAAGTTGACCTGACCCCATATTCGAAGCCTCAGCTCATCCCCCGCGCCCACGATCAGTTCCCCCGGAGCGGGTCCGTGGTCGATGGGGCCAAACGATGCCGGCTGCGTACTGAAGAAGCTGGCTCCATACACAGCCAGCATCTGGCCTGTCGTCGTTGCCACAAAGCGCTGAAACTCGGTGGGCGGTTCCAGCTTTGCGAGTATGCGGTCGTGCGGTCTGGCTTTACCGGCTGCCGGCCCCTCAGTAAAACTTGCGCCGGCTGCAAGACTCCCATTGGCCGATGCCTCGTTCGAGCGGTCCGCGCTCGGCAGGTCCGCATGCGCACGTTCCGTAACGCTAAAGGTTGCGGGCGATTCCTTCGCTTGTGCGGGAAGCGTTGGCTGAATCGGGCAGCCAAGCGTATCAGTATCGTCGTCGGAACATTGCGCATGAAGCGCTGGCGCAACGATCGCTAAGGCCGTGGTGAAAACAAACCAGAGGATTGCGGTGCAAAGAGAGCGTGGGCGGGTGGATAAATGGTTTCTCATACATGCCCATTGTTCACTTATCAAAGTCATCGAACGAAGGGAAAACCGCACGGAAAATAAGCATTGTCCCGAAAGCGAACAGCTTCATGAGGCTCTTCCCATAATCGGCAATGCACAAACCTCTTTCACATTTCTTATGCTGCTCCTCTTCTTTGCGCAGGTAGTCTTGGATCAGTTTTCCAGCCGGCCCCATTTGACCAGGTTTCTCGTACAAGTAGCTTTCTGCAATGAAAGATGTTCGCGGAAGTAGTCAATCAGAACGGCCGAAAACTCTGTAGCGCCCAGATCCAGAAACAGACTGTGCGTTGACTGACTCAATCTCATCGAGAAGGACGCCCGCGTGCCCACAGAAGAAATAGAACAACCAGCCCGTGAATTTGAGCCCTGCGGCAGCGCACTGCTGACTTGGTTGAGAGTAGCGATCAAGTGGAAGACACTGGTATGGCGGTCAGCGCTTGCGATTGCCGCGCTCGGTTGCGCTGCCGCATCGCTGATGCCCAATCGTTATACGGCTAGCGTGGTCATCTTGCCGCCGCAACAGGGCGGCGCATCTGGAGCGGCGATGATGGCGCAACTGGGCAGTCTGGGAGCCATGGCCTCAGCGGCTGGCAGCCTGGGCATCAAGAATCCCAACGACCAGCAGGTTGCGCTCTTGAAAAGCCGTTCGCTCGAGGATGCGATGGCAAAGCGCTTTCATCTGCAGGCGCGTTACCACCGCAAATACCTTTCAGCAACGCGGGAACGCTGGGAGCGGGTTACCAATGTCGAAAACGGCTTGAAAGACGGACTGATCCGGCTCTCGGTGACCGATCGCGACCCGCGTCAGGCGGCCGAAATGGCGAACGCATGGGTGGAAGAATACCGGCGCTTCACCGCAACGCTCGCCATCACTGAAGCATCGCAGCGCAGACTTTTCTTCGAGCGGCAATTGAGCGCGGCGCACGAGGATCTGGCACGGGCCGAAGAAGAGATGCAGAAGACTGAGCAGCGCACGGGCGTGATTGAGATCGAGAGCCAGGCGCGGGCCATGATCGCTTCAGCCGCCGTGTTGCGCGGCCAGCTGGCCGCCAAGCAGGTCGAGATCCGCGCCATGCGCGAGTTTGCCGCGGATCAGAATCCCGACCTGGTGCGGGCCGAGCAGGAGCTGACGGGAATGGAAGGTCAGTTGGCGGCGATGGATGCGGCCAGCGACCGCAGCACGGGCGACCTGGCCGCACCCAAAGGCACCGTGACGCAGGCCGGCCTGGACTACACGCGCGCCCTGCGCGAGGTGAAATATCGCGAAACGATTCAGGATTTGCTGACGCGCCAGTATGAGGGGGCTCGCGTTGACGAAGCTCGGCAGGGAACGCAGATACAGGTCGTCGATCCGGCGGTTGTCCCGGACCGGCCCACTTCGCTCTACAGGATTTGGATTGCGCTGGGAGCGCTGGCGCTCTCATTGCCGCTAGCGCTGCTAGCAGCGCTGACCGCGGAGCTCCGGGCGATCCTGCTTGCCTATCGCCGCCGGTCCGGTTCCTGGCCCACCGCGCTTGAAGAGGCTGTCAACGGAGCGTGGCTATGAGGGCGCTCAATGCGTTAGGGCTGGACGGGGCCACAGCCTACACTTTTGTGGCCAGGCTGGTGAGCATCGCGGGCAGCACTGGAACGGTCCTGTTGATTATGCGCTTTCTCACCCCCATCGAGCAGGGTTACTACTACACGCTGCTCAGCCTGGTCTCGCTACAGATGGTTTTCGAGATGGGCTTTTCATTCGTCATTCAGCAGCTGGCCGCACACGAATGCATTCATCTCGAATTGCACGCGGATGGCAGCGTCAGCGGCGATGAAACCGCGCACGCGCGCCTGGCTTCGGCTCTGCAACTCAGCTTGCGATGGTATACCGTAGCCGCCGTGGCTATGGGCTTGATTCTGGCTCCACTCGGGGCGTTCTTCTTTTCGCGTCATGCTGCAACTGGAACAGTTCCGGTGGTCTGGCAGGGGCCGTGGCTCGCCGCAGTCGGCGCATCCATGGTGGGTCTGTGGTCCACTCCCTTCTACTCCTTTATCGAGGGATGCGGTCAGGTGCGTGCGGTGGCCGCGATGCGCTTCGGCCAGGCATGTTCCACCGCTGCGTGCGCATGGGCGCCCATGCTGATTGGCCGCGGGCTCTACTCGCCGGCCATGGCGATTGTGGGCTACGCCGGCGCGGGATTGCTGTTTGTGGCTACGCGCCGCCGCTTGCTGAAAGGACTTCTGCGACACCCATCCGGCGACGCCGGCATCTGCTGGAACCGCGAGGTCTGGCCCTTTCAGTGGCGCATCGCCGTCAGTTGGATGTGCTCGTACTTTACCGTGCAGGTCTTCATCCCCATTGTGTTTGCTTTGCGCGGAGCTGTTGAGGCCGGGCAGATCGGCATGTCGCTCAGCATTACCGGCTATATGACTGTTCTCGCCTTAGCCTGGACCTCGACCAAGACCACGCCCTTTGGCCGCATGATCGCGCGGCGCGAGTATCGGGGACTTGACTGTCTCTTCCAGCGCGCGCTGCGCCAATCGCTGACCGTATTCGCCATGATGGCGCTGAGCAGCTGCGGGGTGGTCGCAGTGTTGCCCGCCGTGGCGCCCAGGCTGGCCTCGCGGATGGTTGCGCCGCAACTGTTCGCAGTGCTGGTGATGGCTGCCGGCGCCAACTGCGCGGTGCAGAGCTTGGCAACGCTGCTGCGCTCCTTCAAGAGCGAACCTTTTCTCGTGCAGTCTCTGGCGGTGGCGTCACTCACCCTGGTATTTGCCGGAGCGACCGCGGGTCGATGGGGCAATGTGGGAGCCGCTCTCAGCTATCTATTCGCCACTGCCGTCATCGGACTTCCTTTTGCCTGGGTGATTTTTGTGCGCGCGCGCAGGATCTATCTGACGATACCTACCCTTGCGGCGTGCAGGGGCGAAGTAGCATGAAGGCCGCGTAGTCGTCCCGCTTGCAGGATGCGCGCAGAGAGCAGGAAGAGATGAAGAAATACCAACGATCAGGTGTTGTCGAGACATTGCGCAGGTTTTGCAGAATCGCAGATCTTGTGCTGTTCTTGATTGTTCAGAGGATGCGAGGACGGCTTCCACCTTTTTCCGCGTTACAGAAGACAACCCTTGTCGAACTAGGTCCCGGTCCGACCCGACTTGAATGGCTGAAGGGGCTGCTCTTTCGGCGAGTCTTCTTTGTCGATCAGTCCGACTTCGGTATCCCCTCCCTGAATCTTAGGATCGCCAATCTGGAAGGAATTCAGGACGCGACAATCATCGCGAGGGATCTATGCGGCTTGTCGACCGAGGAACCAGTACTCCTCTTCGGCGATCACTGCATGGAACATTTGTCGCGAAGCACTGTATTGGCAATTCTCAATTCGGCGATCGAAAACGGATTCTCTGTGTGTTTTCGCGTCCCCAATGTTCTCTCACCCCTTGGGCGCCAGAATTTCCTGAATGATCCAACACACCAAGCTTCCTTCGACTTAAGACTGAGAGATCGCATCCAGGAATTTGGCTTTGCAATTTTTCCGTGGATGCGCTGGTACAGACCGGATCTCATCTTTAAGACCCTCATTCTCGGCAAGCAGCTTATGACGCAAGCCGAAGAAATCGCAATCTGCACATGCCATCGGTGTGCCGCAAACTAAGCGTCGATTCATCTCGACGCCGGGAGAGCAAAATGAAACATCCATATCCTTCAAAGGTTCTGATCACCGGAGGGCACGAGATCGGGGGAGTCAGCAGCTTTGCAGACGGGCTGCGCTTGGGCTTTACCGAACTCGGAATACCCGTCGAGATCGTCTCGCCGTATCATATCCTTTCGCGTTGGCGAGATTTGCGTGATCCGCAGATTCTGAAGATTCTCAGCACGACGGCAATCTATGCTGCGCCGTTCGCGCGGCGGTCTATTTGCATGGCGCACGGAGTGCCGCGCGCGGATTCGCAGGGATGGTGGAAGATGACGGGAATCATCTTCTCGCACAAGCTTGCCAACCTCTTCTCGGGGGTCCAGATTGTCGCCGTTTCGCACTACACCGCTGCCGTCCTAAGGGCTGTCTTTAACACCCGGTGTGATGCCGTCATCCTCAATCCGCTTAAGCCATTGTACCTGGAACCGGAGAGCGCGGCGCTTCAAGAGCGCTGCTATGTGACCTATATCGGAAGGCTGATCGCGGCGAAGAATCTCCATCGCCTGCTGCCGGCAATGCGCGACTTGCTCGACGAAACTCCAAGGCTGCGCGCATGCATTATCGGAGAGGGCAAGATGCGAACGCAGCTCGAGGCCATGGTGGGGAACGATCCGAGATTTGAATTCAAAGGAACGCCCAGCGACGAAGCTGTGCGCGATTGCCTCCGCCGCACCAGGATATTCGTCTCCGGCAATGAGGTGGAGGGCTTCGGTATCACCTATCTAGAGGCCATGTCGCAGGGATGTATCGTAGCCATGCCGGCATCGGGCGGTGGCATTGAGATCGCACTGAACAAGGTTGGAGCTTCGGTGCAGTTGCTCCCCTTGTCCTGGGAGCGGAGCGAAGTGCTTGACGCTCTGCGGAGGGCTTTGCGCGAACAGTGGACTTCAATCCCGACGGAGCGATTTACCACCCGCGCCGTTGTCGAACAATACCTCGCGGTCGATACCGGATTCTCAGCAGGCGGTCGCGTCCGCAAGGCACCCGGTTCACATTCTTCCGCGCTCCATCTTCATGACGCAGAACTCCAGCTTCACCGATGAATTCCATGGCAGCTTGTGTACGCAATCCGACCAAGTGCAATCGCGGGAAGTGGTTTTTCCTAAGCGCGTTTCTCTTCGCCTGCTTTTTGTTCTGGTGGCTTCCAAGCCTGCTCTTCCGGGCTGTTGTTCATCAGGCGGATGCCGTAGAGAACGGCACGATTGCGATCAGTGTACTGGCGATGGTTTTCTTCGTTGCCGGCTACCTCTTTCCCGTGCCTGGACGCACTACGCGCAAACTCTCTGAGCCAACGCTCAATGCCTGCGGAGAGCTTGCGTACGGTGTCACGATCCTGGTCGCCATCCCCGCGCTGGTCCTCGCCGTTCAGTTCTGGAGAAGCCATGCGGGCATGTCGTATGGGTTTGCGGCAATAGATCCCATTCCATCGCTGTACCAGGCGGTGCTTTATACCCATCTCTTCTTCGGCTTTATGTATCTGGGCACGGCCAATCCAGAAATCCAAGGATGGCGTCGCATCTTGACCGTGTCCATTCTGGTGGCGCTTCCTCGATTGATCATTTCCCTCCACTGGGGAAGGTTCTTTCTGGCTCAGGCGATCCTTCCTGCGCTACTCATCGCCATCGCGCGCGGATGGGTTCGCTTCACGCTCATGCGCTTGCTGCAGATCGCCGTTCTAGCCATGGCGATTCTTTTCGTCCCTTCGCTGACACGAGGAGATTCGCTGACAGAGCAGGGCGAAATTGCTAACTGGTTCGCGGCTGGCAGTTCTCTGCAACTGTTTCAGGACAATACCGACCTGAGCCTGATGGGCCGCTGCCCTCCCCTGCTGGTCTCTCTCACCGCGAAGACGATTCCCTACGGCATGCTGGGCGTGTGCGTTCTCGACCTGGGCACCAAGAAGAACGTGCCTGCATCGTTGGACTACATCCTCACCATAAACGATCCGATTAACCGCAACGGAATCGCTTCTGGAACGGGATCAAACTACCTTCTCGAGCTTTATCTGTTTGGCGGTCTGCCAGCTGTTTACGTTGGCTCTGCGCTGTTTGGCTTCAGTAGCAGACGATTCGTGGGCTGGATCGGCATGCGTTCGCTCTTTTGTGGAATTTGGGCCGAGTGCCTTACGCGTGCCTTGTTCGCTCCTCGCGGCGATCTTGGCTATGTGTATGAGCGAATTCCATCTTTGATTCTTACAACCCTCTTAGTTGTAGCCTTTGCTTGGGCCACGCGCTTGCTAAGAATAAACTGGAATGCTAGCTCCGCAGTGCAAAACACAGCCAAGGGAGAGCCGAATGCAACTGCGACCCGCAGCTTCAACTACCCTCGGCTGCATGTTCAAGGTTGGACAACTCATGAAGACTAGTTATCTCAATCTCGACTTGTTTCGATCGTTCGCCGTTCAGTCTGTAGCTGCCCAGCACGGTTTGCCGCTGGCCTTAGCCCTCGTTGCATTTCTTTCCATCTCGGCCTTGTTGTCGTTTGTCTCATCTCACGTCATTGAGGATCCGCTGATACGGTTGGGCAAGTGTCTCACAGAACTCAAACGGTATGTCCGAGTATTCGATTCTATCCAATTGACCTTGCAGCCAGCTGCTGTTGTTCTGGCCGGTTCCCAACCTTCCGTGCAGCAAGATCTGGCACCGCTCAACCATCCCTAACCTCTTTTATTTTTCGGGAGAAATGCCGTGATACTGTCCGTCTTGATGTCCGTGTATTGCAAGGAATCTAGCGACTTCCTGCGCCAGTGCCTTGACAGTCTTGTAGCCCAGACTCTTCAGGCCGACCAAGTCGTGATCGTGGAAGACGGCCCATTGGGAGAGGCTTTGGAGGCAACCATTGCATCTTATCAAGCTCGTTTGCCCATTGTGTCCTTGCGTCTTCCCGTCAATGTTGGCCTTGGAGAGGCACTGCGCGCTGGCCTGCATGTGTGCCGGGGAGAATACGTGGCGCGCATGGATTCAGACGATATTTGCATGCCCTTCAGATTTCAGATACAAATGGATTTCTTGAAATGCAACCCGGGTATCGATGTAGTAAGCGGCACGTGGGCTGAGTTTGACGAGGATTTCTCCAGGCCGCACTCGCTTCGGCGTTTGCCAGCAAGTGGTGCGGCGCTCCTGCAATATGCCAAGTTTAGAAACCCCATCAACCATGTAACAGCGATATTTCGCAGATCCGCCGTGCTGGCCGCGGGAAGTTATCAGTCCTTTCATGGATTTGAAGACTACCACCTGTGGGCACGGATGCTGAGGCTTGGCTATAAGCTCCATAATATCGAGGAAATCCTCGTATGTGTGCGTGTTGGAAATGGCATGCAGGGCCGGAGGGGAGGCTTCACATATTTCAAGCACGAAATAGCGTTCCAGTCTTATCTCCGCAAGATCGGATTTGTCTCTGCAGCTGAGTACATTGGAAACATCCTTTTGCGCGCGCCGATCCGCCTCACTCCGGAATTTGTGCGCACACAATGTTATAAGTTGTTTCTGCGAAAGAGATTCACCTCCGAATCAAGAACGGCTGGCACCGGCCACTCGCTTCAAATTAGCGGCCTTGCAGGGAAGTGAAGGCGTTCATATTGTTGGAATTCACAATCTTTCCGAGCAGCATTTGCTCGATTATGTCATGCTCAAACATCTCAGGGAACAGCGCGGAGACATCCAGGCCGGTTTGCTGATTCGGAAAATGAATCAGTAAAACAGGCCTATCGTCGAACGAGCCTCCACATGCGCGTTCTTCCTCGTCGCTCCAAACCGCGGTATGTCTGCTCAGGGCGATGCGCCAGGAATGATCCGAAGAAACAATCACGGTTGTATGGCCTGCGTTTCCCGTCGCGTCAATTTCCTTCATCAGGACGCCCAGCGTCTCATCCGCAAGCACAAGGCGGTCAAGATAGGTTCCTCCAGGGCGCAATACATGACGCTTCCGATCGTAGATCCCAGGTCCATGAGGCACCGGGATATGCAAAAAGACGAATTGGATCCGCTCGTCGCCGATCAAGGTGTGCGCATGAGCCATAATGGTCCTGTATATCTGTATGTGGGCTTCTTCGGGTGTTGTTGTTCGGCTGAACAACCAGCGAATACGGCTCGGCATCAGAGCGGCGTTCGCCGTAGTCGACTTATCCTCCGATGCGCCGAATTCTTCGATGGGCATCAAGTTGGGCTCCCAAGAACAAGCGTCCACGACTTGCGTAAGAGTGCGGCAATAGGGGATGAACCATCCGTCGATGCCGGTGTGCCATCCATTCTGCTGGGCCACGCGAAATAGCGTGGCATTTTGATCGTAGTCGAGCCAGCGGCGAGCAGAGGCTGTTTTGTATAAGAGATGCCCATCGATCGTACTGCGAATATCGTCTATCTGCTGACCGATAAACAGAGATGGGATAATTCGCTCCGTATAAAAGCCAGCAGGTCTCAGGCTGCTGAATGAGACACTTGCACTACGCATTTTGTCAAAGTTAGGCAGTTCGATTCCCTGAGCAGGGTGGTCGAATGTCTGATGGTAAGAAAGCTCGTCGAAGAGTATCCAGACTATTCTCCGCTGCGAGTCGCTGTGGGCCAGGAGACGCGATTGAGCCAGCGCAGAATTTTCATCAGGCTGGCGTGCCAGCGCGAGATGAAGTAGTTGCGGAACAATCCAGACGGCAGAGAAAGCAACCCCCGCAGTGACCAGGCGGATGGCAAAGACTGCCGGTTGAGTGACACGAGGATAAAGGTATGCTAAGACGCCAGACAGAAGGAGAATCATAAACGCACCGTGCAACCACAAACGGCTCCAGAATTCAATGCGATATTGGAGATGAATCAGTTCGAGATTCGCAAAATCTATAATCGTCCACAGCATGAAGCCGGCAAAGAAAGCGTCAAGAATTCTTTGAGCAGGCGGAGATAAATGCTGAACGGCAATGAGGAATGCCGTCGCCAACATTGAATAGACAAGCATATCTGCAAGGATGCCGCCGATTAAGTGAGTGACAGGTAAGCGATGATGAAAGAGCGCAAGGTTGGATGGAAGGAGAAGCTTGCAGTAGTAGGGCAGCAGCAGCAAGAGCGCCGCGCCAGCACCTTCCAATGTTTGCCGCATCTTCATCCGATTCTCTCCACCAGCCAAAGTGAACGTCCGTTGGAAAGTTTGGCTCGGCTGCAAACAGTAAATCTCCTTGAAATTATCTGACTGAAATACTCTTCACCCAAGTGAGCGTAGAGGGGTTCGCGCCCCCGGCATAGCTCTTTGAATTGGACATCGTTTTGTGGTATCCATTCAACGATCGCCCAGCGCTTCGTTATGTCCCATAATTGCTCGATGATTGCAGGGAGTGGTATTTGGTCGGCGACAAGAAGATGATGCAGGATTCCCAGCATCAGCACGCACTCGAATTGGCCTCTCGCCCGCTCAAGCAAACTTGCGTTCTCCAGGTTTTGCCAGCCTAACGCTGGCGTGGGCCGGGCAAAGTCCGCCACTAACGGGAGAATCGGCAGTCCTTCTTTGTGCGCTGCCTGCCAATTCATATCCGATGCTTGCACATCCGTATCCCAGGCAACAACGTCGGCTCGGCACTCGGCGGCAATGCGCGAGTAAACGCCAGTATTCGCGCCCACATCGAGAACGCGAGCTGGACGAATGCTATCAAGCGCATTTCGTATGAACGCTTGCTTGGCGTCATGATCAGCAGCCTTGTAGTGGTTTGCAGTTTCCGGGTAACAGCTCCATCGCGATGCACGCGCCGATGGACCCAGCGAATCGAGCAGTCCGCGCGTCGATCGAAGCAATCGGCGTATTGCAAATGAGGCCAGCTCCACTGAAACGTTGGCACGCTCGCTTGTGAAGTTCCATTTCTTCTGAAGTAGCCCTGGGATTGTAACCAGAGAGCGAAGAGGGTTACGCCAGCGCCGAACGAGTGAAAGAAATGGAGCCAGGTCCGTTGGTTCGTATCCGTCGCGCCGTTGTTGCGTTGCGGCAAGCGGCCAACCCAAATAAATGTACGCGCAAATGGGCAATAGAAATGTACGCACGAACTGGGCATAGGCGTTCCAGAGCGGGAATTGCGGATCGCGCTTCTCAAAAGACAGAACGTCCACGAAGACAGCACGATGCCCGGCGAACAAGATGTTGAGCGGCGTTGCATCCTTCAGAACAAAGCCATCATCCAACGCCTCTTCACACAGATCCAGCGTGAGCGATGCTGCTTGTTTCCACTGGCTTGGCGCCCACTCCCATGGATAGCTTGGAAAGAATATGCGCTCATGCTCGAGCAAGACTGGCTGTCCAGGTTCAGATGCGACAACCGTCGCTGCCACCATGCGCTGCTGCTTTATCCAGCGTTGCGTCAATGGTGACCGAAGCCATGCCAACACTGATGCTGAGTGGTTTGGGTAAACCTCCCGCAGGATTCGATCTCCGTCCCGGTAGAGCCTTCCCGCTGGGTCGCGAAAGCTTCCCTGAGTTGCCGATGAATTCGGGCCGATCACTTGGCGGCCTTCTCGCTCTTCGGAGCGGAGTGGAGTGTCAAGCTTCGGAAAAGCTTATGAAGTCGCTTACGTAGCATGAAGATCATGCCAGCGATCGTCGTGCTCATGAGCTGGAATGCGAAGAGCCCAGAGCCGGGATCGACGTATGCATATGCGGGTTGGGCAAGAGCGCAGAGCATGACGAGGATTGAGAAGGCTGTTAACGAGAAATCCGATAGGGCATATAGATATCGCATGGGCCTGTCTCCTGTACTCATCTAATCGACCTGTTTGTCGCAGGCATTACGCATTTCTATCTACCCGGTCGCGCACGAATCCATGGTGGAGCATTCCTAGAATGAGAACAATCTAAGGAACCTCTGCAGCCTTGGGAGGGCGAAAGCCGATTGACGCCTTGGTCGATGCAGTCTGATAGCCCTCTGGTGTTCAATGTGCTGAACGCGATTCGCATCTGGGCCGATCCGCTGCATGAACAGGGGAAGTTTGTGCTTCCAAAGAGAGCGAAGAACGTCCATGCCGATGCGGCGGTGGCAAGTGTAGCTTCGATATGTCATCCAATGATTGCCTTAGCCAATTTGGCATTGTATAGAAGGCTAAGCCACAAGCTAAAGCGGTTTCATATTCCTGTCATGATGCCGAAATCGATGGACCATAAAAGTTATAAAAGGCTGCTATTCTCTTTGCAAGTTATCCAACATCAGTGGGGCGGCAATAGGGCTTGCGGCAGGATTCCATGCACTGTTTTCGTTGAGTCTCCGAAAGACTGCACTCACCGGAGCACATATGCGATCCATACTTCCCATCGACAGATTGGAGCCATTTAACTAAGTTCGCGCGCGCCAGGCGGTTGACCTTGAGGACACCTGCCAAAGACAGCCAACGGGATGCCAAGCCTGGAGTGCATTCTTGAAGCAATTGCTCCGCCTCAACCCATCGCTTGTTGGCAATAAGATTCCTCGCGTATTCGATCCTGCTAGCTTGTTTCACCCTTTCGACTTCCTGAGGCTGGCAACTGACGCGCTTTCCAAGCATGTCAATCGTCGCTAGCTCAGCCCTCGCCATTCTCAAGTCATTTGCGGAATAGTTTTGCCCCGTCTCGCGCCACTGGAAGAGGCCAGGCAGCGATCGAACAAATTGCCAGTCCGTTAGAGCAATCTTAAGCCATAGATTGAGATCTTCAACGCCGGTGAAGGCCCGCGACTCCTCGAAGCCCCCGACATCCAGTAGTGTTTGCTTCCGGACAACCGCTCCGCTCGGCGTGATATGAGCCTGCCTGTGCCACAGATTGCCGAAGTGGATAGGATCGAATCGATTGGAGTGGATTACGCCGACATCGGAGGCGACGCACTCAAGTTGAATCTCTGTTTTTTGAGGGTGCCATCGGTCGTCGTGGTCGAGAAACGCTATCCATTCTCCTGAAGCGGCATGGATTCCGGTATTCCTTGCTGCCGCCTGGCCCGCGTTAGGCTGCTGAATCACGCACGTCCTGGGAAACTGTGCGGCAACCTCGGCCGTGCGATCCGAGGATCCGTCATCCACAACGATGATCTCTGTAATTTCGTGCGTCTGCGCGAGAGCGCTTTGAATCGTCTCGGAGATGAATCCCTCTGCGTTGTACGCGGGAATCACGGCGCTTACCGAGTATTCGCTCTTGTTATCTCTCATCTCTTAGCTCGGGCGGAACTGCAACTCAAATCGCCCAAGAGTGCTTCGCCATGGAAACCGCAGGGTGATTCTGTCCGCTTAGATTCACTTTATACTAGCGGGTTGAGGCGGGCAGAGGGATCGCAGGAACAGCAATCTCCAGGTGAGAAACTGGGATAGGCCACAGCCAGGTACGTCCGCGCATAGTACCCCGCAACCCGTTGCGCGTTATATCCTGAATTAGGGGGTGGAAGTGCAAAGATACCTGCTCATCGCTGTCGGCGGCGCACTTGGCTCCATGGCCCGATTCTGGGTTGGCTCAACGATAGCAGGCCGCATGGGAATCAAGTTCCCCTACGGCACCCTGATCGTCAACCTCACCGCCTGCCTGGTCATCGGCTTCACCCTCACCTATATGGGCAAGCGCGCCGACCTGAACTCGGCGTGGAGATTTCTGGTTCCAGTCGGCTTTATCGGCGCCTATAGCACTTTTTCCACCTACGAGTGGGAAACACTCTCCACACTGCGTTCGGGCGCCTTTCTGCTGGCCGCTCTCTATGCCGTCGGCAGCCTCATCCTGGGCCTCATCGCCGTGTGGGGCGGTTCCTGGATAGCCGAGATCCTTTAAGGCAGGTCTCCGAGGCTTTGTATTTTAGGCACTTGCCAATCGATGCTCAATGGTGCTTGAATCCTTCGTTGTCCGGTGAACGCTTTTTGCGGCGCACATCGGAATCAAAACCCATAATGGAGCTCAGAGGAGGATCAGCTATGTTACAGAGCGGGCCAGCGGTCAAAGTCTCGATTTACCTGAGCGACGGAGCCAAGCATCACGGAATTCCGGTTTACACCAGCCTGCTGGACTTCCTCTTTCACAGCGGCGTCTACGGAGCCACCTGCCTGAAGGGCGTCGCGGGCTTCGGCTCGACGCACCGTATCCACTCAGCTCATATTCTGGAAATCTCAGACCATCTCCCGATCAAGATCGAGTTCATTGAGACTCGCGAGAAAGTGAATGCAGTTCTGCCTGAGCTTGAAAAACGCACTGGCTCTGGAGTGATCGAAATCAATGAAACCACCGTCATTATTCCGCCCAAGAATTGACCTGCCTGATTGGGTGACCCTGACAGCGCTTACTCGGCAGAGCTGAACGGGGAAGCAGGCAGTCCCTCCCCATTGAACAAGTTGCACTGCGGACTGTTGGCCCAGCCGTAGCGCACAAACCTAGGCTCTGGCACGGCGCCGCTCGAAGCCAGCACCGTATTTCCGTCGATGCGAGCCTTGGCCGGCATAAACCTTCCATCTGCCCCGGCCACCTCAAACCCTGTCAGTTCTCCGCCTTTCGTCATCAGCCCCTTGGCAGGGTGTTCAAACCAGACGCGAATTTCATTTCCTTCTGGCGTTGCCTGCCTGAAAATCGGCCCGGAATAACCGATGTCTTCGCCGTATGCGATTGCGCGCGCGGCAAGCGCCAGCCGCAGGCCTACGTCCACTTTGTCGGTGGGATGAACGTTGTTTGGATCCCCGATATCGATCGTTACCGCCATGGCGGTATTGCGCAACGCCAGGGTCTTCAACTGCTGCTCGCGGATTGTCGCCCAATCCTCTTCCGGAGTAGACGTGAAGTTTGAAATTTGCACGTACAGAAAGGGAAAGTCTCCCAGGCCCCACTGCCTGCGCCAATCCTGGATCAACGTGCTGAGAAGGCGGCTATAGAGAGCCGGGAATCGACTAACTTTGCTGTTGCTCTCGCCCTGATACCAGATCACTCCCCGGATTGGGAACGGCGTTAGCGGCGCGATCATGCCGTTATAGAGCATTCCAGGACCCCAACTGGTGAGTTGCGGATGCCAGGGAAACTGCGGCTCCGGCTTGCCCTGCGCCCTGGCTTCATCGCGCTGCCGTTGTTCTTCTTTGTCCGCAAGAAGCGCGTCTGTCTCGTGTTCCGTCATTGTGTCCCACGAAACAAACAGCGGCGCCAACGAGGCGTTATCGCCCAGAGCCCCCATGCGCGTCCATGCTTCGGCCACTGTTCCGCCCCAGGTGGATTCGATTACTCCAACCGGAATATGCTCCCGCTGCTCAATCTCGCGTGCAAAGTACCAGGCGACGGCGGAAAAGTCCTTGGCGGTTTCGGGGGTTGAAGCTGCCCATCCTTCGGTGCCGATGTCATCTTGCGGATACTCCACGGCCAACTGCTTCACGGTCAGCAGGCGAATGCGGTCGTTGGCTGCGTGCGGCAAATCCGTGCCGGCCGTAGCCGCCTGGCGCATCTGAAACCCCATGTTCGACTGTCCCGACGCCACCCACACATCGCCCACCAGCACGTCGTCGAGTGTGATGATCTGCGCAGGCGCGGCGGCTTCGCCGGCGGCCACAGGCGCACCCGTGACGATAAGCTGAAATGGCCCTCCAGCGGCGCCCGGCGGCAGATAAACGCTCCACCGGCCTAGTTGCCCAGTTTTTGTAGAGCGGTTGACGCCACGGAAAGCAACGCTCACCTCTTGTCCAGATTGCGCCCACCCCCAAACATGCACGGGCAGTTCACGCTGCACCACCATGTGGCTGGAGAGAATCTTTGGAAGGGTCACTTGCGCGGAAGCAGCCGCGCCCGAAAGCAGCGCAATCAGAAGGAAAGTTCGCATGTTCACAAGACGCCTCACGGTAAACACAATATCGGAAGCTTCCAAACCGAAGGTCGGCTTGAGTTCCCGGAAAGATCACGATACCAGAATGAGCGGATGTTCCTCAGTGCCCTCACTCTTGCCGTTGTTTCGCAATCCCGGCGCAATCGAGGCGCAACATTTTTTGGCGATCCGCGTTTATGCATGAACGAGGTGGGTTGGTTGCGTTGGTGCCTGATGTGAAGAGGCTTGGCGACAGAAAACCTGGTCAGCGGATGCGGCATCTCCATAAGAATGCTGCACTTTGACCGAATTTTTCGTCATACTTGTAGTCGCAGGATCTTTCCAATCAGGAGGGACCGGTGCCTTTGATGCGCGATCGACGCATAATCGTGCGTGCGTTCTTGGCCGTGGCGCTCCTGGCTCTTTGCTCACCACGCGGCCACGCACAGGCAGCTCTGCTGATGGAGGAGCCATATGGCTTCTTCGGTGAACTGAATCCAACCGGGCACATTGCCATCTACTTTGAACATATTTGCGCCGAGACGCCCGTTCGCCTGCGCCGCTGCGCTCCCGGCGAACAGGGTTCGGTGATCTCCCGCTACGAAGGCATCGCCGGATACGATTGGGTGGCAATTCCACTGGTTCCCTACTTGTATTCGATAGAGGATGCCTCGGCCGTTCTCGAACATACAGATCGCAAAACAGTAACGCTGTTGCGCGAGCATTATCGAGAAGCGCATCTGCTTAATCTGGGGGCAAACGTACCGACTGGCGGGTTCGCACGAGGTGGCTGGACCCAACTCGTGGGCGTTGCCTACGAGCGCCGGACCTATGCTTTCCGCTTCGAAACCACGAGAGGACAAGACGATGCGTTCATTGAGCGGATGAACAGCGGCGAGAATCGTTCCCACTTTGAACTCTTCTACAACAATTGCGCGGATTTTGCGCGCCTTGTTCTCAATACATATTTTCCCGGAGTCTTCCGGCGCAGCATCTTCCCGGACGTCTACATCACCACGCCGAAGCAGATCGCCTACAAACTTGTGCGGTATGCGCGAAAGCACCCGGCGCTTCGTCTGACCGTGCTTGAGATCCCCCAGATTCCCGGCTATCGCCATCAGAGCCACTCGAACAAGAGCATCGCAGAATCGCTGAGCACAACCGCATACGCCCTACCCATTGCTTTGGTCAATCCGTACCTAGCAGGAGGATTATTTGTGGACTATGTGACGCGCGGACGATTCCATCCTATCCCCAGGTACCCTGCGGTCCTTGCACCATACAATCTGATCCCATTGACAGACTCAGCTCCATCCGGGCAGAATGCGGAGTGCACGAATAATCACGCTCTCGGCGTAACTGCACAAGATTTCCGCAAAGAGCCTACGAATAACACTGGCAACTTTAACCTCAAAGAAATGAAGGGTACACATGAGTGATTCCAAGCCGCAGAGCCTCAAGAACCACGGGCGGTTCGATCCGCCCTTTCACATGGTTCTTTTCGCTGTTCTCCTTCTCAACCTCATTGTCGCCATCAGCTACATGGCGCATCATTTCAGCATCTTCACGGCATGGCTCGTGATTCTGGCTGGAGCCGTGTTCATTCCCGTTTTCAAATTGCGCCTTTATCCTTTGAAGGTGCAGGACCGCGTCATCCGGCTGGAAGAGCGGCTGCGGTTGCAGTCGTTGGCTCCGGAGGAGTGGCACGCGCAAATCTATCGGCTCACCGAGGACCAGTTGATCGGGCTGCGGTTTGCCGGGGATGACGAAGTTGTTGATCTGGCGAAAGAGGCGCTGGAGGGGAATTTGAACCGCAAACAGATCAAGGAGCGGATCAAGAACTGGCGTGCCGACGACTGGAGAGTCTGAGAGAAATCCGTTACCTTTGACGCAACGATGGAGATCGCTTTGAGAATTGCCCGGAAATAGAAAAGCGGGAGGGGATCACAGATCCCCTCCCGCTTTTGCTTGCAGCGGTTACTGGACGTCGCTCACTTTGCCGTCTTTGAAGGTGACCTTCATGCCGTTGTAGTAGTAGATGGTCTTGGTCCCCAGGTTCGCCATTTTCGTTGGCGCTCCCATGGCCGCCTGCACCTGGTCCGTGGTTTGGCCGAGTTCTACGGACGCCGGGGCTGCGGGAGCTTCCGGAGCCGCGCTCGCTGCGCCACCACCATCCGGAGCCGCTGCTTCAGTGGTTACATCCTTCTCTGCCTGGACACTCTGCTGGTCAGCTCCCTGAATATCCGCAGCGAGGTTCGCCTCTGGCGGCGGGGCCACTGCTGCATACTGCGCGGTTGCTGGCGCACCCTGGGCTGAAGGAGGAGCCGCCGGCAAGCCACCGGTTCCCTGCTTGGCCTGCAGATCCTGGAGACCCTGGTCGATGGTCTCCCGCATGTGGTTCTGCATCTCCTGCAAGTCCGTCAATTGGACCTGCACGGTGAGAGAAATCTGGCACTCCGGGTTGCCTTTGCTGGAGAGAACCACCAGATTCGCGGTGGTGGCGTCTGAAGGCGGCGGCTGCCTTAGCTGGAGCGTATCGCCATCACTGACTACGCACTCCTGCCCAGATGCATCCGTCACGTCCAGGTTGCCGCCTGCGACAAACACATGGGGATGGCCGTCGCTCAACAGGCGGGCAATCCCGCTCGAACCGGGGTCAACATCCTGCCCTTGCGTGTTTTGAGCGGCTTCCTGATTTTCAAGCGCCAACTGGGCCTTCACCTCGTCGGCGATCATCTGCTTCACCTCGGGGGTCAGCACCGGCTGTCCGCCGCTTCCACCATCAGGAGTTGGCGCCGTTTCCGCTGCCTCCTGCTGGGCCGCATACGCAGCCTGCAGATTATGCGAGATGATATAGTCCGTCAGCCAGAACGCTGCCGA
>Ga0302320_10006529_pt1 | contig 25865 bp, 14 predicted proteins | sample Bog_T0_3_FD_202130 | JGI IMG/M metagenome (GOLD analysis project Ga0302320, IMG submission 202130) | Peat permafrost microbial communities from Stordalen Mire near Abisko, Sweden - Bog_T0_3 | ecosystem: Environmental > Terrestrial > Soil > Wetlands > Peat | place: Sweden: Abisko, Stordalen Mire... | reverse complement strand
ATGAAGCTCATGCTGTCGGGAGCGCTGCACCAAAATACGCTGCGCCAATGATTGGTTGGCAGATAGCGAGCCTGGCCAAGGGTGATTTGTTCGTTCAATACCAGCTTGGTATCATCTGTGTAAAAAAGCGCCGGATATGTCCAAACCTCTCCGTTGGTCTTGCGTAAAAACGTCAGTCCATTGTCGGTGAACATTTCCGCCCAATCGGAATTCGTTCCCAACCGTCGCGGCTGGAAGGCGTGCAGACCCGGCCATGTTTTATCCCAATACCATCGGTTGGGTCCCCAAATCCATAACGTGCCATTGGTTTTCAACAAAAACGGAGAAATACCATAGTAGGAAATATTTTTCCAATCGTTCTCTTTTCCAAACCTGGCCAGCTTGGTGGATTCGGATGCGGGCATTTTCCCTTTTAGCCAGACGCGCAGACGCAGGTCCGGTTTTTCAGAAACCCACAAGCTGCCGTCGCGTTGGATGCCGGCGATGTCCAACCAGCAATCCGCTGCGTCCAGCCAGTTGGTTCCGTCGAGAAATTTGCCGCCGCCAAACGTCGGGTTTTCCATGAACTGTGAGGTGAAAGGATTCACTTCAAACTGGTAAAAGCGATCCATCCAGACCCGGCCATCCGCCAAAAATACCGTGATGTTATCGCCATCAATCTGCAGCCGCGCCTGATTCGGCGTCAATCGCGCGATGCCATGCGGTGGTTCGGTTGTCCCAAGCAGTTCCCACGCGCGATGATAAATTGCCGCAGTGGCGGCAACGACCAGCGCCAGCGAGATGGCGAGCGTGAGCAAATTTCTCCGCCACACGCTCCAGCCCACCAGCACGCGTTTGTAATTTCCGTATGCCAGCGCCGCCACCACGGCGGTCAGCACCGGCACGCCGATGAGATAAATCAGCACGCCGCGCCACAGTGGATAGCGGCTGAACTCTTCCGGTTCCGAAGCCGCCAGCAACATGAGCCACATCAACAGAAATCCCAACACCGCCGGCGCGAGCGCCTGTAGCGTGTTGCGCGTGAGCGTGGAGGCGTAAAAAGCCATGGCCGCCATGCCGAGGCTGATTGCGCCAAAGGTGAGTAACGGCAGGCTGAACCAAATTGTGGCGAGGATGTTCAACGCGAATTGTCCCCAGACGCTGGACACAACAAAGTTGCCAGCCATCAAAGCCCTGGGAAAATCGAGATTGAACTCCGGCAGAATCCGCGAGCCTTCCAGCAATACCGGCATGATTGTTCCCGTCACGACGGATAAAACAAGGACGACAAAAAGTTTCAGTCCGAATTGGGTGCGGCGTTTTGCCGGCAGACAAAGCTGGCCTTCCAAAGTTCCGAGCTTTCGTTCCTCGGCGACGGCGGCGCAACCCACGAGAAACGGCATCACCAGCCATAAACACCAGAATTGTTCGAGGACGAATTCGAGGGACGAATTTCTCGGAAGGTGGCCGAACTTCCGCGTGGCGAGGACGCCGAGATGCAGCAACAGCAGCACGCCCGCCATCAGGAATTGCGATTGATGCAGTTGAAATTCCTTCGCCAGCAGCGCCACGCGCGGACGCAAATCGCGCCGCGCGCCCAATCCGATTTTGAATCGCGCCAGCCCGCGCATTTCGGGCATGGCGACGTCGCCGCCCGTCCATTGCGCATCCTGCACGCGTGAAAAAAGCCACCGGGCAAAAATAAATCCGGCGATGCCATACACGATGAAAGCGGCAATCAGCACGCGATCCACAACTTTGTCCGGCTGATTTTCCAGAATATCCACGATGCTCATCAAAAGCGCGCCGGGAGTCAGCACCGCGAACCAAAATCCCGCCGCCATCTGCCGGAACAAAAGCACCGACCAAAGGCCGCCGGAAAACATGGCCAGGGCAAACATCGCGGTGCAAATTTCCATGTCCCACAGATCGTTAAATGTCTGGTTGCCGGGATTATGGAGGATGTAGGAAATGCACCAGACGAACCAAACCAGCGTCACCATCACCGCCAGCGGCAGGGTTTTTGCCGACCAGATGCGGTGGCGCGGCACTGGCTGGGCCAGGAGCATGGAAAAAGTTCCAGAACTGAATTCACGGCCAAACGCGCCCAGCGTCATCATCGCCAGCATCACCGGGCAAAACAAAAACGGAAATACGACCAGGATTTGAGCAAAAAAGGGCCGATGATCCAAATCCTCCGGCACCAGCCAAATCGCCAGCGCCATCAGCAGGCTGGCAAGAAAACTTGGCAGCAGCAGGCGGATTTCCTTTTTGAGAAGCGGATTCATGCGATTGAAATTTGATTTTGCCCACCGAAAATATTTGTTCCGCGCGACAGCGCTTTGGACTGCGGCAGCCCTCTGCCGCTTTGGAAAGTCGTTGCGCGTTCGAAAGCGGCAGAGGGCTGCCGCACTCCAAAACCTCGCGGATCATCGGATCGTTTGATCGCTTTCATGGGATTTGCTTTAACATATTTGAAGCCACGAAGATTTCCTCCAGCGACAGCGATTCGCAGCGCAGTTCCTCCGGCGAATGAGATTTCAATTTTTCCAGAAGTTGCTCGCTGTTGCCGTTCGTCAGAATTTCCACTTCGCGTCCGTTTTGTTTCACGTTCAATGCGCCGGACAAATCGAGTTTCAATTCCTGCGGGAATCTGGCTTGGATTTTTTTGAAACGATCGCGCGCGGCGTCGGCTTCCATCGTCAGCAGGTTGCGGCCCTGCTCGATGATGGTGAATTCGTCAATCAAGCCCTCGAACTCGGAAATCAAATGCGTGGAGACAAACACCGTGCGGCGGCCGGGATCGCCGGATTGATACGCGCCGATGACGGTCTCGATGAATTCGCGGCGGACAATCGGGTCGAGGCCGCTCGTCGGCTCGTCGAGCACGAGCAGCTCCGGTTCCGGGCAGATCGCGCCGATGAGCGCGAGTTGTGTGCGCTGGCCTTTCGAGAGGTGGCTGGCCTTCTGTTTCGGATCGAGCTGAAAGCGCTTGAGCAAATCGGTCTCGATGTCGCCGTTCCAATGTTTGCGGAACGACGCGAGGTATTCCAGCGTGCCGCGCACGGTCATCCACGGATAAAACGCAACCACGTCCGGCACATACGCGAGACGCGACTTCACGGCGACTTCGTGTTTCTGCGGGTCGAGGCCGAACACGCCCACGGTCCCTGCATCGGGCCGGAGCAAATTCAGCAAGCACTTGATGGTCGTGGTTTTGCCCGCGCCGTTGCGGCCAAAAAAGCCGTAGCATTTGCCGGAGCGAACGGTGAGCGTGAGGCCGTTCACCGCGTCCAGCTTGCCGTAGCGCCGTGAGAGGTTTCGGATTTCGATGATGGGCGAGTCAGTGTTCATGTGAGTTCAATCGTTGTCGGATTTTTCCTTCACCTTGCGCTCGAAGCTGTCGAGCCGCTCTTTGACGAGCGCCAGAAACGCGTCACGATCCACTTGCAGGTGATGTGCGGCCACGACGGCCTCGTCAATTTCCTTGGTCAAAATTTTCTGGCGCGCGGATTTGGTGAACGGCGAATTGCTTTCTTTGAGAAAACAGCCCTTGCCGGGAATGGTTTCAATGACTCCTTGGCTTTCCAACTCGGCGTAGGCCTTGGCGACTGTGTTGCGGTTGACGCGCAGTTCTTCGGCGAGCGGGCGGATGGAGGGCAGCGGTTCGCCGGTGCGCAGCCCGCCCGACGCGGCGGCGTAGCGGATCTGGTCCACCAGTTGCAGATAGACCGGCTTGCCGGATTTAAAATCAATTTGCAGGAGCATAAAAACTTACTGACATAGGACACTATGACAGTTGGCGGCAAACGTCAAGGGAAAATCTGCAAAATCTTTTCGGTGGGAAATTCAGGCTGTCGAGCGCCAGCTTCCAGCGCGGCACTTTTTCGCCGTTGAATTTGAAACTTTCCGCCGCCGGCGGTTTTAGATATGAGTAGTCATGCCGCAATTTTCCTACAAGGCGCGCCGCCGCAGCGGCGAACTGGTTGAGGGCGTTCTGGAAGTGGCCGACCGCCCGGCGGCCGTGGCGCAAATCGAGCGCCTCGGCCTGTTTCCCATTGCCGTGGACACGAGCAAAGGCGCGCCGGCCGGCGACGCCAGGCGCGCGAACCGGAATTTCGAGCTGCGGTCGTTTCTGCCGCCGACGGTGCGCGCGTATTTCGAGCAGCAACGCAAGCCGAAGATGCAGGAGCTGGCCACGTTCACGCAGCAGCTCGCCAACCTGCTTCAGGCCGGCATGCCGCTGTCCGCGGCGCTGAACAGCATGACGTATCTGGAGACGAAAGGCATTCCGTCGGACGTAAGCCGCCAGCTCAAGCAGGAGGTGAGCGAGGGCAGGGGATTGTCCGACGCCATGGCCAAGCAGCCGCGCGTGTTTTCGGATTTGTATGTCAACATGGTGCGGGCGGGCGAGCAGAGCGGCGCGCTGGTGGATGTGCTCCGGCGCATGGCCGACCATTTCGAGAAATTCGCGCAGGTGCAGGCCAAGTTCACCTCGGCGCTGATTTACCCGGCGCTGGTGTTCTGCGTGGGCGTGGGCATGATTATTTTCTTTCTGACGGTGATGCTGCCGAAATTCATGTCGCTTTTCGGCCAGGTGGGATTCAAAAACCTGCCGATGATGACGGTGATTTTGATCAACATCAGCAGCGCCTTCCAAAAATACTGGTGGCTGATCGGGGGCATCGTCATCGTGGCGGTGATTTTGTTCAAGCGGTTCCAGGCGTCGGCAATGGGGCGGCGCAAGATTGACGAGTGGAAGATGAAGGCGCCACTGCTGGGCCGCGTGGTGTGCCTGAATCTTTACGGCCAGTTTGCGCGCACGCTCTGCACGCTCCTGCAAAACGGCGTGCCGATGCTCACCGCGCTCAAAATCACCGAGCAGGTCATCCCCAATTCCATCATCAAGGAAGCCACCGCCCGGACGCGTGACGCGGTGACGGATGGCAAATCACTCGCGCAACCGCTGGCGGCCAGCAAGGTCTTTCCGCGCTTGATGGTGGATCTGGTGAAAATCGGCGAGGAAACCGGCAACGTGGCCGACGCGTTGAACAACGTGGCGGAGACGTATGAAAACGAATTAAACATCGCCCTGCGCGTGACGACCAACCTGATCGAGCCGGTGCTCATCATCGGCATTTCCGCCATGGTTGGTTTTCTGCTCGTGGCGGTGCTGGGCGCGATGTTCCGGATGATTTCCAACATCGGCTCCGGGGGTGGGGTATAATGATGCAAGGATTGCCGATTGCCGATTGCCAATTGCCGATTGACCGGCAAAGCGCAGTCTCATTCACCGGGTCAATCGTCAATCGCAAATCATCAATCATAAATGGTTTCACGCTGATCGAACTGATGATGGTGGTCGCCATCGTCGGTTTGATGATGGCCACGGGCGTGCCGGCCTTCCTGTCAGTGACCCGCGAGGCGCCGCTGCGCAAGGCGGTCAACGACGTGGTGGAAATTTGCGGCCACGCGCGGGCGCAGGCGATTTTGCAGGGGCAGACGATGACCGTGGTTTTTCACCCGCGCCTCCGGGACGTGGCTTTGAGCGGCGGCACGGTTGCGGCCGGGCCGTCCGGGCCGCCGGCGCGCGCGGGCCGCGCGGCGGTCAACACGTCGGAATTTGATTCCAACGTGGTGATCGAAGGGCTGGGCATCAACAACTATGATTACACCGAATCGGACGAGGCGCGCGTGCGGTTTTTCGCCAACGGCACGAGCGATGAAATGACGCTGGTGTTAAGCTCCGGTGGCGAATACCGGAAAATCACGCTCGAAGTGACCACGGCGCTGGTTTCCGTGGGAAACGTCCGATGAGGCTGCCCGCGGCAAATGTCAAATCGGCCCCCGGCGGTTTCACGCTGCTGGAGGTGATGTTTGCCGTCGTCGCGTTTTGCACGGCGACGTTTGCGATTCTGGCGCTGGTTTCGCAGTCGCTCGACATGGCGCGGCGCTTGCAGCGGCCGATGGTGGACGCCGGTTTGGTGGCATCGGAACTTTCGCTGACCAACCGATTCATCGAAGGCACGGAATCGGGCGACCTCGGCGAATTGCTCGGCGACGGCTACAAAGGCTACACTTGGGATTATGCGGTTGATGAAGCGCAGTCGAACAAATTGTTCCAAGTGGTCATCGTCTTGCAAAGCAACGAAGGCAGCAAGCCCGTCGTCTCGAAAATGACCGTCTTGTTTTACCGGCCCGATTCGCCGCCGGGCAGCCTCGACGGGGGGAATTTCAAATGAACCGGCGGGGGAAAATGCGAAACTCGGAGTGCGGAGCGCGGAGAGATTCCAGGGAAGAATCCGCGTGCCGGCATTTATTCCGCATTCCGCGTTCCGCATTCCGCAATTCCACGGCCTTCACGCTGATTGAAGTGATGATCGCCATGACGATTTTCTGTCTGGTGCTGGCGGCCATCTACTCGTCTTGGGACATGATCTGGCGCGCGTCGCGGATCAGCCAGGCGGCGGCGGCGCAGGTGCAGCGCCAGCGCGTTGCCATTCACACCATCGAGGACGCGCTGACGTGCATCCAGTCGTTCCAGGCGTCCATGCAGTATTACAGCTTTGTCGTGAATGAAGACCCGCCGCAGTTGGATTTCACGGCGCGGCTGCCCGACAATTTTCCGCGCAACGGGAAATTCGGCGATCTCAACGTGAGGCAGTTGCAGTTCAGCCTCGAAGCCGGGCCGGACTCGGAAAAGGACCTGGTGCTGCGGCAGAGGCCGATTCTGCTGGACCTGGACGCGGACGAACAACAAAACCCGCTCGTGCTCGCGCGCAACGTGCAGACTTTCAAGGTCGAATGCTGGGACACGAACCAGGCGGAATGGACGACGGAATGGGACAACACCAATTCCATCCCGCCGCTGATTCGCGTCAACCTCGTGCTCGGCGGCAAGAAAAACAATGGTTTTGGCGACCCGACGCCGACGCTGACCGTTTCCCGAGTCATCGCCGTGCCGTCGCAAACCATGTCGGTGGTCGTCCAGACGGGCGGCGGCGGGCCGGGCGGCGTCAATCCGCCGGGAATTAATCCTGTTAATCTTGTTAATCCGGCCACTCCCGGCGGCGGCCCCAACAACCGGGGCAACCCGCGCAGCATCATCACCCACTGACGATGAAAATTTCCACCCGCTCCAAATCCGACGGCATCGCGCTCCTCATTGTGATGTGCGCGATTTTCGTGCTGTCCATTCTGGCGGCCGGGCTGGCGTTTTCGATGAAGGTCGAGAGCACGCTGGCGCAGCGGGCTGACACCAATCAGCGGCTGGTCTGGCTCGGCCGCTCCGGCGTGGAACTGGCGCGTTGGGTCCTGGCGCAGGAGGCAGCGATACCGGGCGAACCTTACGACGCGCTGAATCAATTCTGGGCGGGCGGGCCGGGCGGCCCCGGCGAGACCAACAGCGCGCTGGCCGGAATTTCCCTGAACAATTATCAAATTGGCGACGGAACTGTGTCGGTAAAAATCACTGACCTCGAACGGTTTGCGAACATCAACACCGCCCCCGGCCCGGAAATCCAGCAGGCGCTCACGCTCATGGGCGCGGACGCCGGTGAAATTTCCGTCGTGTCCGATTCGGTCCAGGACTGGGTGCAACCGGGCGACGCGCCGCGCATTGCCGGCGCGAAGAATGATTATTATCAGGGGCTGAACCCGCCTTACAACTGCAAGGAGGCGCCGATGGACGACCTTTCGGAACTGCTGCTGGTCAAAGGCATCTGGGATCATCCCGAAATCTACTGGGGCGGCGCCGCGACGAACCATCCGGGCGCGTCGTTCCAGCACAAGCTCGGTTTCGGGAACTCGCCGGGCGAAGTGCCCAATTACCCGTTCGGGCTGGTGGATCTGTTCACGCCCTTTTCTTCCGGAAAAATCAACATTAACACTGCTGATGCGAACGTCCTGCAACTGATTCCCGGCGTGGACAACACCGTCGCCGCCAGCATCCTCAAATTTCGCGCCGGCCCCGACGGCGCGGAAGGCACGGAGGACGACACGCCGTTTCAAAACGTCAACCAGCTTGCCGCCGCCGGCGTTGATCCCCAGGTGGTCGCGCAGATCAGCCGCTATTGCGACGTGCGCAGCCACACCTTCACAGTCACCGTCACCGCGCAAATCGGCAATTACAAGCGCGACTTCAACGCCATTCTTTACCGCAACGGCCCCACCGTCCAGGTCGTGAGCTTTTACTGGAACTATTGAAATCGGGGGAAGTTTCCCGGTATGCGATTTTTCGGAGCGCGGCTGTCCCAGCCGCAGCGGGCGGCGGAAGGGCTGTCGAAATTTACAGCAGATCAATCAAAAAATGGCTCTTCCAGGTATGGCTTGGAAATGCTGCTGACACGCGCATCATCCGGGATGGGGAAAACCAAGGCGTCAACCTTCTTCCCATCCTTGTCGGCAAACTCCACGTCAACCTTGATGCACGGACAGAGAATCAGATCAAACCGGTGTTGATTCAAAGATGTAATTCCTCCATCCGCCCTGAAATATTTGGACAATTCGGCGTAGGTCGTTCCAACCTTGATGCTCTGGGCTTCCTTGAGCCGCTCGAACACCCACTTTTCGTGCGCCTGTTGTTGTGTGGCTTCATCACCGCTTAACACGCGGAAACCTTTGTCGGTGCCGAGCGCAATATAATCGCCCGCTCCAACGGTGTGTGTCAGAGGCGTCTGGGCTGATGTTGTGGTTTTGTGACTGTGAGCGCAACCGCTCATAATCCAACATATGAATAGTCCTATAAGGATGTTGGCAAGTGTTTTCGTAGCGTGTGTGCGATGGCTAGACAAGAAAGCTCAGCCACTGCCGACTCGTGACGTGAACCGCAGAACGGCCAGCGCCAACGGCGGCTCCGGCGACTTGATACTCATGGTCATTTTGTCCAGTAGTTAATTTCCACTCCCTTAGATAAGATTTCGTTTGTGCCTTGTTGTATAAATGTAATCGAAGAAGGGGATGACGATATCCAGAGTGGACTGACAGCACTCCCGCCAAGCGAAACCTGTTTCTTATTACCTGAAATATCCCCGACTTTTAGAAACGTGGAAAGGTCGGTCTGGTTCGTGGTGCCGTGCTCCACAACAGAAACCGAAAGGCCGTTTATAGACCAAACGCCAGCATCTTTGCCAGCATCGGTTGTGGCCTGCCACGCTCCGTCTGCCTGTCGAACCCATGTAATCTTTTGGTCATAGCCTGATGATATGACGAATTTAGTTGTTTCGTTTGGCCTTGGCATAAAAATGGTAGCCAAATAGAAGATGATGTGAAGGAGTGGGATAGCTTGCATAGTTTTTTATATTGTTCTGTGTTTTGCGAACTGTTCTGTGCGCGCGGATGATGCCTAACAAGTTTAACTAATCAAGCCTGTTCTCTCTTCGCCAAACTGCGGGCGAGCAGACCGAGCACGGCCAGGACCAGCGCGGTGATTCCCAGCACGAGCCAGCGCACGTTCCACGACGCGGCGGCGGTGGTGTGAGCTTGCAGGTTGATGTTCAAGTCGGCCCAGGTGTCCACCACCACGGCGCGCTTGAAGGTGAGCAGGCGGCCCTGTTCGGGAATGCTCGCGCGGATCACGGCGGGATTCGCCACCGCCGCGTCCTGCTGCTGGATAAGCCGCTCGGCCAGTTTCATCAAAGCCGCATTTTCATCGGCGCTGTTGTTTTCAATGATTTGCTTCGCGTCCTGCTGCGTGTAATTCGCATCCTTGCTGTTCCGAAACTGTAATAACTGGGCGCCGGAGTTGTTGTTGCCATTGTTATTGCCGCTGTTGCTGCCATTTCCTCCTCCCATTCCGCCCTGGCGCACGTTCAATCCCACCAACGCCTGTTGCAGCTTGAGGTTGTTGAGCTGGACGCGGGCGTCCTCGTTGAACGCCTCGTCGGACTGCGACAATCCAGCGGCGGACTCGAACGCCTGGCGCGCCTGCTGCGGGTTGCCGTTTTGCAGCGCGGAATTTCCCAGCGCGAGCATCTGCTCGGCCTGCCGCGTTTTTTGCTGCTGCAAACTGGATTCGGTCCGCAAATAACTTTGCAGGTCCAGCGTGCCGCCGTTTGCCACGATTTCCTCCTGCTGCAACTGCAGCGCGCCGCTTGTTTTTTGCACGGACCACTTGTGGTCCAGAAAAACGCGCCAGGTCAAATTTTCCAGCGGCAGATCAAATTTCGGCGCGAGCAGGGACAAATCCAGCGTGCCGCCGCCCGCCTTGCCGACTTGGCTGCTGAAATAGATTTCCACCGGCACCGGCTGGTTGCCGCGCGACTGCTGCTCCAGCGGAATCAAAATCTGGTCCTGGTCGCGCCACGGCCACACGCCGTTCTGGTTCACGAAGGCGAACCAGAAATGCGCGCCCGCCGGCAGCGTGAGGTGCAGCAGCGGCTTGTCGCCGGGCAGGATTTCCAGCCGCACCTGCGTGAGCATGACGCCCGCGTCGGAAATCACCGAGGTGAACGTGACGTTGTTGACCCGCGCCGGCAGCAGTTTCGCCGCCTCGTGCCGTTCGAGCTTCAACGGCAGTTGAAAATCCGGTTCGAGCAGCCGATACGCGAAGCTCGCCGGCTCGGCGGGCAGATTTTTTTGCAACGCCCGCGGAATGCCCTGCCACTCGGTCGGCTGGAGCGACGCGGGCAGGTTGTCCACGCGCACCTGCAAACGTCCGGTGGACTGCACGGTGGCAAAGCCGCGCTGCGAATTAACGTCCGCCGCCATCACGCCGCGCAAAACGGTTTCGCCGGCCTGGTCCGACACGGGCGTCTGGTAATTCACCTGCAACAAATACTGGCCGATGACGCGCCGGTCCAGTTTCACGTCCCACGCCTGCAAACCGTTGGTCACCACGCCGTCCACCGCGAGAAAATCGGAGACCTGGTCGCCGTGGAACGTCACGCCTTCCGCGTTCGTCGGGATGAACACGCGGAACGATTTCAGGCCCGCGTTCTCGATTTGATACTGCAAATTCGCGGCGATTTTCACCTGCGCTTCGTTGACCGATGCCTGCTGCAAACTCTGCACTTGCGTCCACGCGTTCACCTCTTCGATGTTCAGCGTGAGTTTCCACGGCGTCTCCAGAATGTTGAATGCCAGCACGCCTTTTTGCCGGACGCCGGCTTTTTCCGGGTCGAGCTGCGTCGCGCCGTCGAGCGTGACGGCCTGCAACCGCATTCCTTGTTCCGGCACGACGAGCAGCGTCCCGCGCTGCTTGTTCGCCTCGCGCAACAAAATTTGCGGCACCGTCCAGGCGCTGGCGGTTTTCGCGCCCGGCCCGGAAAGGGTGATGATGAATTGCTGCTGGCCGTCCGTCTTGCCGGTGAGATTCAAAGTGATGACGCGGCCCGCGTCCGTTTTCAATTCCGTCCAGTGGCTCAACGCCGCGCCGCTGATGGATTCCACGTCAAAGCCTTCCGGCATGACAAAGCTCAACTTGAAAATTCCCGCGCGCGTGATCTTCACGGTCGCGGTGGAGGCCAGCACCGTGCGGTCTTCGCCCAGCGAAAGCGTGTCCTGCGTTTCCACGCGCACATCCGGCTCGACCGCCGATGCCTTGAGCAACGCCGTCGCCTGCGTGTCGGAATAACGAAACGCGCGGCGCACGGTCAGTCCGGGAAACTGCGCCGCGAGCGGCTGCGCCACGCTGGCGGGAAAATCTTCGAGGTTGATGGCGGAAATATTTTCCACGCCGACATTGTCCAGTTGCACTTCGTTGCCGGTGGCGACGCCGAGCGATCCGATTTGTTGTCCCGCTGCGCCCTCGACGGAAATCAAACCGACGCGCTGCTCGAACGGCAGCGGTCCCGTCGCGACCTGCGAGCGGATGACCAGCGTGAACGGCCGCGACTGCGCCGGGTTGAGCGTCACGCGCAATTTCCGCGCGTCGGGATCGAAACGCCAGAGCGAGACGACGCTGGGGACGGCCACGTTCACGAAGCTCTGGCTTGAATTGGCGTTATAAGTTTGTGTCGGCGCATACCGGGTGCCGCCATCGGAGACATCGGTGATCGTCGCGCCCGCCGGCACGTCGAAAACCAACTCACCGAGTTCACCTTGCGCCGGGCGGATGGAAACCTGATGCACGCCTTCAACCACGCCCGCCGAGGGAACGTAAAGCTGCGAAAGCTCGGCGAAAAAGACCGGCGTTTCACTTTTCACGTTGCGGCTGCGCGGCTTCCAGCCAATCCACGCGTTGCCGGGCGCCAGCACCAGCGTCGCCACGGTGTTGCTGCCGCCCGCGCCGCGCTGGACGGACACGGCCTGCGGCGAAAACACGTCCACGTCGAGATTCACGAGCGAAAGGGTGACGCGGTTGACGAGTCCGCTCGGCACCGGCAGCACAAAGCCGCTGTCGGTGTCGCGTTTCGTGATTTGAAGTTGATACTGCACCTCGACGTCAAACGCGCCGTCGGCTTGCGCGACGAGTTGCTGCGCGCTGCGCGAACCGGCGGGCGACGGCTCCAGTTGCAACGACTTCGGATAATTGACGCGTGTCAACACCGCCGGCTCGAACAACAGCGGCAACACCTGTCCCTTTTCCGCCAGCCAGTGAATTTTTGCCGTCGCCATCGCAAAGGTGTCTTCAATTCGGATTTGTTGCGTGACGGATTGCGGGAGCGCCGGTGCCGCCGATTTGTCATCCGCCGGATTGCCGGGTTGCACCCGGTTGGGCGCGGCGCGCAGATTGGAAACCTGTGATGCGGCGCCGCCACCCGCGCTGTGAACCGTCACCGTTCCGCCCAGCCAGCAAAGGGCGACCAGCAGCGACACCACCGTTGGCGGCGGCAGATCAAATTTCGGCCGCGCCGGCAGACGCCAGAGCGGTTTCAGCGACGGAATCACAACCCGCAAAAGCAGGAACGCGCCGACGACGGCGAAAAATGCGGGCGCGCTGTTGGGCAGGCGCAGCGCGGCCCACGCGAGCAGCGTCCAGCCGGCAATTCCGAATATCGTCTTGGAGAAAACGTCGTCCCGCGACCAGGCAAAAATCCACGCGACCAGCGCCAGCAACGCCGGCCAGGCGAGATTGATGGGATTGCTGGCGGCTTCCGCCGCCGCAACATTGGAAACTTCCACGGTCAGCGCGCTGTCCGGCTGCTGCACCGGCGCGAGGAACGTCAAATTGGCCGGCGCAACCGTGTCTGCATTTTCAAACGCGCCGGCGGCGTGAACGAGCGAAATGGCGGCGAAAATAATTGCCGCGAGACCGGCCACCGCGCCGGAGAGATGACGCGCGCTGAATTTGTGGACGGCATCGCCCGCCGCCCAGCGCCACACGAAAATGGCGAGCAACACGGAAGCCAGCGCCGCGAGCAGCGAAATCAGCGTCTCGCCCCACTGATGATTCCGCGCGAGCCGCGAGATTTGCGCGAAGCCCGACACGTCGCCCAGTCCGCCGGCGGGCGCGAGCGTGCCGCCGCGATACAGCAGCCGCTGGCCCTCGTCGGGCACGAACTGCCATTCCGCGAGCATCACCGGCGCAGCCACGATTGGCGCGGCGATGCTCACGCGCGTCGGCACGGACGAAGTCGTCGCGAGTTTCAGATTCAGCGTCAGCACGGTGTCCGGATCCGCGTGTTGCGGCAGCGGAATGAGATCGGCTTTTCCATCCATCACCGGCACGACCGCCGCGCCGTTGACGGTGGCCGACCACAAATCTGTTCCCTCCGGCAGTGTCACCCGGAAGTTTGGATTGCCGCGGCTTTTTACGAAATAACTCACGTCGGTGAGCGCCTGGCCCTCCTTGGAAATGTGCGTGGTGAGCGACGCGCGGTCCACCACCTGCGCGAGCGAATCGCCCTGCGCGAGCGGACTCAACGCGAGCTTCAAATTAAACGGATGCGATGAATAACTGTATGCCTTGAGCACGGGCTGGTCGAAAAACAAGCGGTATTCCGCCGGCACTTCGCCGGGTTCGAGTTCCAGCAGTCCCGGCGACACGTCCACTGCCTTCACCTGGAATTGATAAGCGCTGGTGACGATGGTGTGGCCGGATTCGGATTGCGCGTCGAGCGGGCGCGCGCCGGTGAATGTCAGCGTCTCGCCCTGCGGCTTGAACGGCCGCTCGTAAGTCGCCAGCAGCGTGTAGGCGCCCGAAACCGGCGTGTTCAATTGCACGATGTAGCCGTTCGTTGTTTTTACCGGATTGCGGACGTCCTTGCCGGTGAAATCAACGTTCTTGTATTCATCCGACAACTCGACGCGGAAGGCCGACACCGGCGCGCCGCTGACGACGTAGTTAATCACGCTGCTGCCGTAGGCAATGCCTTCGCCGATGGAAAAAAGATGGAACACATCCGCCTGCACCGTCTGCGGCAGGCGCTCCACGAGCATCGTCGCCGACCAGTTTGGATCGCTCAAACGGAACGCCGACTGGATACCGGCGAGCGGTTTCGGGAAAAATGCCGTGGCGATTTCCGTCAGCGACTGTGTGCGGTCCGCCGTCAGCCGGAAACCGCTGTCCGCCGACACGCCGACAAATCCGCGCACGGATTTGGCATTCGCCACTTCGATGCGCGGCAGCGTCCAGTTCGTTTCGCCGAGCGGCTGGTTGCGTTCGAGGTGGAGCTGGATGACCTGCCGGCCGGAAACGGGCTGGCCATAGACAATTCGCAATTCCGCGCCGTTGTGGTCCGGCGTTTCGCCCGTGAAATAATCAATCGAGCCGGGGGCGTTGGGCTGCGCCACAGTGTAACCTTTCGGAATGTTCAACATCAGTTCGCGCAATGGCGCCTCGCGGATGTCGAGTTCGATTTCCGCGTCCACCGTGAGTTCATTCTCGCCAAGGTTGTAGGCGAGCACCTCCGAGACGCCGACCTCCGGCAAAATCTGGTCCGCCTGGATTTTCAACGCAAAGTCCGCGCTGGAAAAGCGGTAGGCAAAACGCTGGCTGCCGGTCGCGCGGAACACATTCGCCTCCGGAAATTGCTCCGGCGAAATCTGCGACAGGCCGCTCGCCTGCGTGACTTCCAGCCGCACCGCGCCGTCGTTCACGATGCGGAATGTGCCGGCGAACCGCGTTGCGCCCTCGGGCTGCACCTGCACCGCGTCCGCCGATTGCGGGAACGCGCCGAGCGGCGTCTGCATCTGCACCAGAATCGCGAACGCGTCCTTCTGCGGCTGGTTGAATTGCACGACCAGCCGGCGGTCGTCCGAGTTTGTGATCGCCTCGGCGTTCCACGACAACACCGCGTCGCCCTGGACGCGTGTGACTTCACCCGCGCCATGCAGCCGTAGCACGAGGCTGTTCATCTCGCCCTGCATGACCTTGCCGGTGATTAGCGCCGCCTGCCGCATCAGGCCGGGGCTGACGCTGATCTGCGACGTCATTTCGGCGGCGTAAAATAATTTTCCCTCGGCCTCCGGGCGCGATTTTTTCCACGCGAATTGCACCGCGCCGTCCACCGGCAGGTAGCTTAGGAAGTTGGTGCCGGTGCGTTCGGGCCGCGCGGCGCTGGCGAATTGAAATTCCGTGTCCGCCGCCAGGCCTTGCAGCACGACCGGCTGCACCGCGCTCGGCGCGACACGGAAACCCACCGCGCTCCAGTCGTTGCTCTGCGTGACGGCGGCGTTAAAGTGGACTTCGATTGGAAATATTCCGCCGCGGTCAAAATTCGCGACAAAGCGATTTTGGTCAGCGGACATCCGCCAGCCCGGCTGCGCGCCGAGGCTGGTGAGCGCGACCGGCCCGGCAAGCAACGCCAGCGAGCCGCCCTTGGCGTCCTCGACCTTCGCGCTGGCGGTGAGCGTGAACGCCGCGACCTCGCCGCCGAGATCGCCGGTCAGCTTGAAATCCGACAACGTGACGCCGCCCGGCGGCGTGGTTTTTGACGGCGTTGGCGGCGTGGTGGTGCCGCACGAAGTGGCAAGAAACACCAGGGCGCAAAGGAGTGAGGCGGCGATTTTTGTTTTCATAATTCAATAAATATTTAGTGGTTTCAACGACCGTCAATTGTCAGGCGCGGGTCAAACGTTTGTAAAAAATTTGTGAGACTTGGCGCAAAAGCCGGAAGCCGGATGACAGAATGATGGATGGCAGAATGATAAAAAAATTCCTCATCATTATTCTGCCATCAATTATTCTGTCTGCGTCCCGTTTCATGTTGTCATTTCCCCGACAGGCTCTTCGCCTGGCGGATCATCCATTACAATTTAGTTGCCGTTTGTCTGCGGTGTCTTGGCAATTACGGCCACCTCAAAATCCGGCCCTTTCACCGGCTGGCCTTCCGCGACATCCAGTTTCACAACTTCGCCGGAAAAAACCACCTGCCACATGCCGTGGTCGGGCGGCGACACATGAAAGGTGTATTTCCCGTCATTATCTGTGCTCGTGTCTTGTTGATACCACAAGTCTTCGTATGGCAAGCGCAATTCCACTTGAGTTCCCGATACCGGTTCCAACTTCCCGCCGGCCATACGTTTCACAGTTCCGGTGACGGTCAGGCCGCGTTTCATGACCACGTTCAATTCCGGCGATGGGTTGGTGATGCCGTAAAGGAAAGTCGGCGCGTAGCCGGGTTTGTCACAATAGAAGTCAAACCGCATGTCCGCCTCGTTGACGGGCACCACGAAGCGGCCATCTTTGTCCGTGGAATACGCGGGCATCATTCCCAAACGCAGTTCGCGCCGCCAATTTCCGTTGTCGAGTTTTTCCAGGCCGCACATTTGAATTTTCACGTCGGCCAGCGGCGAGCCTTGCTCGTCTTTCACAATTCCAACAATGTTGCCCGCCTGCTGGGCGGCACACAGCGCCTGTCCGGCGAGGAGTAATGCCACGCCTGCCGCTTTCCACCAATGAAGTTTCATTTTTGTCTTCATCGGTTTCATTTCCCCGGTTCAGGCTGCCTGTATTTTGCGTTAAAATCCTCCGGTTTTAGCGGCCTTCCCCGCGAATTGCCGTGCGAGGTGTAGGCATTGCGCAAGGCGTCCTCGGTCATCTTTTGGATTTTCGGGTCGGGATCATTCAGAAGCGTCTTGAGCGTCTTCACCCCGTCGTCAGTGCGGTTATTGGCCAGCGCATAGATGGCGCTGTATCTGGCGTTGTTGCCGGGGCTGGTTGCGATGGCAATGAGCCGCGCAGTGTATTCGTCGCCTCCGAACTGCCCGATGAGGCTGATGGCAGTGTCCACGCCTGAAATCTGATTGTCAGATGACATCAAGTGTTCAATCAGCGGCTTCATGTCCTCGGCAGTAAAATCATCCGGCCGCAGAGGCCTGCCCATCGTATCGCGCCGGTAGTTGTAGGCGTTCTCGATGGCAAAGGCCAGCGTCGTCCAAATGTTTTGGTGTGGATCACTCAACAGCTCCTTGAGCGTTTTCACTCCTTCGTCAGTGCGGTTATACGCCAGAGCGTCAATCGCCGCGGTCTGTGCGTTGTCTCTGGGAGTTTTTGCGATGGCAATGAGCCGTGCGGTGAACTCGTCATCCGGGAACTGTCTAGCAAGGTCAGCGCCCGGAGCCCAGCCCGGTTCATTGTCCGGTGCCAAAGCACGCTCAATCAATGGCTTCATCTCCTCTTTGGTGAAGTCATATTCCCGGAGCAGTGACGCCAGACTCCAATTTCGACCCAATCCCCAAGCGGTCGCTGCCGCGAGGATGGCCTGTTTGGTTTCATCCGAATGCGGCACATAATATGTGATCGCCTCGGTTTCCCAAAAGCCGCCGCCGCTGCCGTAGTCACACATGCTTTTGAGCAGGCTGGGAACGATCTTGGGACTGCAAGTGAACATCAGCTTGGTGACGAGATCATTCATGGCCGGGTCGGGCGGTCTTGATTCATTGGCGACAGGATTGACTCGGCCCGTCAGCTTCGTCTCGATCTGGTTTGTCAGATCGGCAATATAAGCATCCATCTCCTGCGCCGTCCGGGGCAAAACCGTGACAGTGAGCGGATCGGAGCGAACTGTGATGTAATTCGTGGAATACATCGCTGAAATGTAACTGCCAACCACCGCATAGCGGCCCGGCTCCTTGACCAGTGCCCAACGATTCAGGGGAATGACTTTGGTGAAAGACTCCCCGGGTTTCAGAATTGAATATTGAAAAAGTCCTCCACCCATCCTGAAGGCTTTGTCGTTGGCGCGCGGATCAGGAACCGCCTCGCCTGAACTGTTTGTGGCAACGAGCTGGTATTCATTCATTCGTCCGCTGCGGTCGTAGGTGCGGTTGGCGTATCTGTAATCGTTCGTGCCGCAGTTGGTGATGCGGAATTCGATGGCGATTTCATCGCCGGCTTTCACAACACCGTTCGTGCAACGAATCGCCAGCGAAAGAATCGGTGGACCAGAAGGTGTATTTTCAGAATCAGTTTTCTTCTGCAAAGGCGCCGCGCCCAGTCGGTCCGGCGCGCGAAGATCACGAGCTAGTGAAGCCCCCGCAAGTTCTCTGGCTTCTTCAATGGTTGGCCACCGTCCGCCAACAGGATTCCGATAAGAAGGCAGATGACTGTCCCCTTCGTGGGCGAAACGCATATCTATAATATACGACCCAACTTCTGGCGGTGGAATCAAACTGGCCCTCGAACAAACTGGACGAATTGCAGTGACATTCACTTCCACGCGTTTGAGGAGTCTTTTATTTTCATGCTGCTCAAAAACGAAGCCCGTGGGGATAAGCTCGCCGCCAACCGATTTGCTGCCCGTGATTTGATAAAGTCCGTTGGTGTCATTCAATATGCCAAAATAAATAACCTCTTGCGGCAATGATCCTGGCCCATTTAACAGATGCCATTCACCACTGACCCTGCGGTTTTGCCCATTATTACCACCTGACGCCCGCCAGTCATAAATGGGCGACAATTGGTCGGAGTTCAATTTTGGCCAATAACACTGCGAAGCAAACATCAGCCAAAGGTGGCCGGCAACCGCACTGTCGAGCCAGCCCACCGGAATTGTGTTCGACTCAATCAAGGCACGCTTCGTCCCTGAATTCCCTTCAAGCGGCGGGGCGCAATCATATATTTCAAATCCGTTGGTTGATCCAATTTCTCGGCTACTAACGCTTCCGTTTTCATTAGTTTCAGTCGTCTTTATCATCCAACCACAATCCCGGACATAAACCGTGAACGAGGCGGTCGCGGAAAGATTGGTGCCGTTGAACCGGGCAATCATCTGGCTCACCTGGCCGTCCACCTCATACTCGGATGCCAAAGAAGAAAATCCAAACCCCGCCACCGCCATTGTCAGGCAACAAAAAATGGAAATCTTCTTCAGAATTTGTTGGGCGGCCGTTTTTCGGAACCCGGATGACAGAATGATGTATGGCAGAACGATAAAAAAATTCCACATCATCATTCTGCCGTCAATTATTCTGTCTGCGTCCCGTTTCATGCTGTCATCTCCCCGACAAGCTCTTCGCCTGGCGGATCATCCATTCCAATTGTTGTGGGCGCTGGTCCGCGCCATAAATTTGCGGCACGCCGCTCAAATCCCGCAGCAGCTCATCCGTCGTGACTTCCTGCGCGAACGGACTCGCCGCCAGCCATTCGGAAAACGCGCTCGCCGTGCCCGCGAGCCGCATCGCGGCGCTGGATTGTTCCAGCGCGGGCGCGTTGCCGTCGTAAGGCACGCTCCATGAGCGTTCCTGAACATTCATCGTGCCGGGAATTTTGTAGCGCACATACACCGTCGCCACCGGGCCGATGCCGTCCGGCTTGATTTCCACCGTGTAAAGCGCGTTGCCCGCCTCCTGCGCGGCGATCTCGGCGGCGAGCACCGAGTTGTCGCGGAACTGCTCCTTGGTGAGCTGATGTTTCGCGTAGCCGATCTGCCGCCAGGAAGTCACGCGCTGCGGATTGAATTCCACCTGCACCTTCACGTCCTGCGCCGCCACCTGCAACGCGCCCGCGAGCTTCGCCGCAAAATCCGTTCCCGCCTCCTCCGGCGAATTGATGAACGCGTAACGCCCGTCGCCGTTCCCCGAAAGTTCCGCGAGCATGGTGTCGTCGTAATCCTCCCAGCCGATGCCGAAACAATCGAGCGCGATGCCCTGCTTGCGAAACGCTTCGACCTTTTGTTTCAACGCGCCGGGATCAACATTGCCGAGATTGGCCGCGCCGTCGGTCAGCAGCACCACGCGGTTCGCTCCATTGGCGAGGTAATGCCGCAACGCAGTCTGGTAGGCGAGCCGCATCGCTTCTTCGAGATTCGTGCCGCCCTCCGGCGTGATGCCGCCGACGCGATCCAGCGTTTCGCCGGCCTTGTCGCCGGCCACGCCGTCCGCCCACAGCCGCGCCACGCGCGCGAACGTCACCACGCTCACGGTGTCCTGCGGATGCAATTGCGCCGCCAGCACGCGCATCGCCTCGCGGATGATCGCCACGCGGTCGGCGCGCTCCATCGAGCCGGAAGTGTCGAGCAGCAAAACCAGGTTCAACGGCCGGTTCGCCGCGCGGCCCGCCGCCGCCGTCTTGATGGAGAACCGCAGCAGGTCGCGGTTCTGCGCGAACGGATCCTGCGCGCGCTCGGACGCGAACGCGACCGGCTGGCCCGCCGCCGCCTCCGGGTCGCGATAATCAAACGCGTTGATGAATTCCTCGCTGCGGATGGACGCCGCGTCCGGCATCCGGCCTTTTTGCAAACTCGCCTCCGCCAGCTTGAACGACACGTCGCTGACATTCATCGAGAAGGTGGAGAACGCATTGGTGCTCGTCAGGATTTCCGGCTGCGGAATGAGCGGCGGCGGCGGCGCTTTTTGGAGCGGAACGTCATTCACAACTGGCGCTGCCGCCGGCAAATTTGTGCCGGGTTTCAATTTGAATAACCGCATACTTAAATCGTTCGCATTTGAATTTGCGGGTTTTTCCTGATCGGAAGCCGTGGAGGGCGTGGCGAGCGGAGCAATGGCTCGCGCGATGTTGTCCAGATCCTGCTCGGTGCCTCTGACGAAAAGCAAGCCGAGGCGGTCATTATAAGCCACGGATTTGCCGGGTGGGTTTTGCAGATTCACGCCGAGAGAAGAAACGAAAGCTCGTGCTGCATCAGTATCTGTTGATGCCGCCGACCCATTAAGATAATTCAGACCACCGACACCCTCCGCTGAATTTTTGGCAAGGTTATCTTCAAACTGAATATTATTCGTCGCCAGAAGATTACGCAGCCCGCTCATATCATCTTTGGTGACGCCGGAGTAAAATTCGCCGCCGCTGACCGAAACGCCATTTGTCGCATTTAGAACGATGGCATTGCTGTCGACGGTGGCGCTGAAGTTGGTGATAAATCCCGTGATGACGCCGAAGTTTTGAGCGGTGGACGCGGTGCTTGTTGTGAGATTCTGGAGCGCGCTGTTCGCAGTGCTGCTGCGAGCATTGTTGCCCCCGAACATATTTTGCAGCACTTGCGCCGCCTGATTCGGATCGGCGTTTTTCGTTTGAAATACATAAACCTCCTGGTCGCGAGTCGAAGGCACGTCCATGCCCGACGTTACTGCCGCGATTTGATCCATCAATTCCTTCGGCGCGGTCACAACGACCGATTGGAGGCGTGAATCGGGCACGGCGGTGACTGACTCCGGCTCTATCTGGCTGTATGATGATCTGTTGCCGCCAGTGGCAATGCCCAACCTGCTCAACCCGATAGCCACATCAGCCGGGTTGGCATACTTCAGAGGGAGAACACGGGTTTCATTTTCGGAGCTTGTGCCGGTTGTCCTGCCGCTGGTGGTGGTGGTGGTTTCAGGCAACGCCACCGTGCCGCCGCTGACTGTCAGCGTGCCGTTGTTGATCACGGTTCCGCCTGAATAAGTATTTACGCCGTTCATTGCTACCGCGCCGCCGCCGGTTTTTGTCAGTTCCTTCGCGGCTTCCACCGATTTTCCAGCCGTGTTGTAGCTGTCGTCAAAAAATCCTAATCCTCCAACGAGCATTTGATCAGATTTGCTGGATGGAGCGGGAGCCGGTGCCGCAGCCACCGCGCTGCCGTCGTGTGTGGCAAAAGTTACTTCCAACGGCACATCGCCGAGCATCGGCACTTTTTGACTGTCAGTTCCGTTGCCGCTGGTGACTCCGTTCACGCCAAAATTTGCCGATGAGAATTCCAGCTTGCCCGTGTCACTTGCGCCGCCGCCGTTTGCGACGACACTTCCATTATTTTGAAAATTACCCAGATTCCAGTCGAAGCCCAGCGCCTGCTTTTTTTCCGCGTTAACTCCGAGTTCCATTTCTCTGGTTCGATCAAAACTGCTTCCGCCGCCAGCCTGATTTTGAGCCATCGTGCCGTCGCCGTCCGAATCGAAACTATCGCTCGCAAGTCTGTTGTCGCCGGTTATTGTTTGTGTTTGAGTGGCCCGCATTTGCGTTTGTCTGTCGCTGACAATCGCTGTGGCATTTCCCGGAAATTGTCCCAGCGGATTGGCGGCTGAAATCGGAACGCTGCCGTTGGCAACAACGTTCGGCGAAAACTCTTTAGCCACCTGCACCATCTTGTCTTGCACTCCGGTTGTGCGGTTATTTTCCTGCCCGTTATTGTTCGGTTGATTTTCCGTGCGCAAACGACTTGCAACGGAATCGTCCAAAGCAACCGCTGTGTCGCTCGGATTTGCACCGATCACCGGCTCTGCGTTTCCAAATTCATCAACTCGTTTGGCAATTTCTCCGGCGACCATTGTTCCATGGGTGTCAACGTAGCCAGACACAGACGAATTCGCCAGCGGCGCATTGGCACCGGCGTAATCGGAACCGGCACTCACACCACCGCCATCGCCGCCACCGCCACCACCGAAACCACCACCTCCACCGCCACCGCCAAAACCACCAGCACCGCCCGCACCGCCGCCGCCCGCGCCACGTCCGCCGCCGCCGCCTCCGCGACCGCCGCGTCCACCGCGAGCAGCACCGCCACGTCCGCCGCCAGAACCGCCCGCGCCAGCAATTCCTGTAATTGGCGGAGTATTTAGCGCGACTTGGTTCTGATTGTTTCCGTTATTTTCACGAAGGCTTCCATTCACCCTGGTAATGGTAATTTTGTTGTCGGATGAATCGGGAGCTTGGGCCGACAGGTTCCATTGGCCTCCGTCGCTCCAGTTGGCTTCAACCACTCCGCCCGGCGAAAGCGCGACGTTTGGTGCCGGCGGACGTTGTGGCGCTGCCGGTGCCGGTGATTCAACAGCAGTGCTGCCAACCACCGAACTGCCATAGGTGGATTGCAATGGAACAGTTGAACTCACGAATGATGAACCAGCAGCCGGTGCTGGTGATTCAGTAATTGCCGGAGCGGCAATTCCATGGAGAACCGATGGGCTTGAAACAACACCCGCTCCGCCTTCGAAAGCAAATTCCGGCGTTGATTCCGTTTTGGGCAGGACAATTTCCGTCGGCGTTCCCCCTTGTAAATCAAGTCCCAGCCGATTTTGGCCGACGGCTGGCGGTGAACCTACCGGCGGAGGCGGGGAGACAACGGCGGCTCTCGACCTTAGCCCGCCATTTCCAACGCTGGCAGTCGCATCTCCGTTTTGGAAATATCCTTCGAGAGATGCAATATTCTGTTCTGTTTCGGCTGGCGATGAACCTGTCGGCGAAAGCGGTGTAATCGCTGACGGCTGGCGCCTTACCGACGCGCCTCCGTCCAAGGCGTGCGGAGTTGAGGGCGGTGCAAGGTTTGCAAATTCCTCATCAATTGGTTTCTTCATGTCCGAGTCCGAACCCATAATCCTTGCTTGTTCCGACCTGCCGGCCAACTTGGGCAATAACATCGCCGCCAGCACCGCGACAACGGCCAGCAGCGCAAGCGCGGTGACGAGTGGCCGGATTTCCAGCCGCTTGAGCCAGAACAATTCCTTCGGGCGCGGCGTTTTGAAATGCGCGAGCAGTTTTTCCCGCCGCTCGCCGGAAAGTTTCAGCGCGGCGCTTTCCGCCGAATCCGATTCCGCCGGCTTGACGGAGACTTCGCGCACAATGCCGATGGTGCGCTTGAGCTGTTCGTATAATTTCGCCAGCCCGGCGTCGTGTTCGATTGCCCAGCGCAGGAGCCTGGCCTCTTCCTCCGGCAATTCGCCGAGCAGCAGCGCGGTCAGCTTCGCCTCGATTTCCTCGCGTGATGGTTTGTCCGGGTTCATGGCACAACTCCCGTTTTCGCCAGCTCGGCGGCGATGGTTTTCAGCGCGCGATGGAGGATGAAGCCGATGTTGCCCGCCGTCAGCCCCGTCCGCGCGGCGATGTCCTTGTAGGAAAGTTCGTCGTTGAATTTCAGCCGGATCACTTCGCGGCTGCGGTCGTCGAGCGTCGCCAGGCTCAACCGCACCAGCCCGATGCCTTCGAGCCGTATGATTTGTTCGTCGGGCAGCAGCGCGGGATCGGCGGTGTCGGCGGCGGCGGAAGCATTTTCATTTTCGGAGGATTGAGATTGATTGAGCGAGATGGTTTTGCCGGAGGCACGGCGGTGGTTGAGGGCGAGGTTGTGGACGGTGCGGTAAAGCCACTGGCGCGGCTTTTCGACCTGCTCAAACTGGGCGTGTAGTTTCATGAACGCTTCCTGAACGACGTCCTCCGCCAGCGCGAACCCGCCAGTGTAGCGCAGTGCGTAACCCAAAAGCGGTGACTCCAGAGCCGCGAACAGCTCCTCGATCGTTTCCCACCCGGGCTTCGCGCTGGTTTCTTCTGGTCGCATCACGGCCATTCTTGGCGAGGCTCCATATTCAATCTCGGACAACCCATCCGTCAAATACCAAAGGACATCTTATTCAGGGGTTATGACACGCGAGCTGGAGGTTTATTAGCAGAAATCGGAAAATAATTTGCATCCGGTTTTGACCGGTAATAAACAGGCCCGTTTGACCGTGGCAATTTCCGCAAAGCAATTCCCAATTTGAGGTGAGAATTGACTGTGTTACCGCTTAATGTGTTGATGAATACACAGACATGAGCCAGTCGAACAACCAGCGTGGAGGCACGGAGCAACGGGTGGGCTTCGTCATTTTGCTTTGCCTCGCGGGCATTGCGGCGGCTGTCTATCACCAGCAATTTTCCTTCAATCCCGCCGTGCTCGCCGCCGCCACGGTCGCGCCCGAAGCGGCCAAAACGGCTGCCGCGCCGGCGTCCGGCGAAGCTGCGCCAGCGCTGCCGCCGGAACTCACGGTGATGAGCGCGCCGGAAAATTTCGGGCCGGATGACGTTTACAACAAAATTGACGGCAAGGCGGATTTGTATCTCACCGCCGGTTTCGTCCACATGACCTGCCAGCGGTTTGCGCTCAAGGCGACCAACGACGACTGGATGGAATGGTTCGTGTATGACATGGGCGCGCTGCCGCAGGCGTTCTCGGTGTTCAGCCTCCAGCGCCGCGCGGAGGGGCAGGCCATCGGCCTGACGCCGTTTGCTTATCAAACCGATAACGCAATCTACTTCGTCAGCGGGCGATATTATGTCGAGGCGGTCACCGCCATGCCGGTGCCGGCGATGATGACGGGAATGATGGCGATGGCGCGGGCGTTCGTCGCGGCGCATCCGCCCGGCCCGTCGGTGATACCGGAGCTGAAATGGTTTCCGCCGGAAAACCGGGAGGCGGACAACGACGGGCTGCAAATGGCGGACGCCTTCGGCTTCGACGGGTTCACAAATGTTTTCACGGCGAAATACCAACTGCCGAGCGGCGGAACCAACGTCGAGGTTCTCGCCTATTTGAAAATAACCAAGACCGCCGCCGACGCCACGGCGTTGCGCGACGCCTACCGTTCCTTCCTGCTGTCGAACGGCGGCAAGGAGATGGAAGCCGGCGGCGCGGCGGCGCTGGGCAAGCCAATCAATTTCATGGACAGCATCGAAATCGTTTTTGCGGAGAGCAACATCGTGGCGGGCGTTCACGCCGCGCCGGACGCCGCCTCGGCTGCAAAAGTTTCGCAGCAATTGGCCGACAGCCTGCGGAAAGGAACACCATGAGCCAGTCCGATCAACTCGCCCGGCGCGATTTTCT
>Ga0302320_10006526_pt1 | contig 25870 bp, 19 predicted proteins | sample Bog_T0_3_FD_202130 | JGI IMG/M metagenome (GOLD analysis project Ga0302320, IMG submission 202130) | Peat permafrost microbial communities from Stordalen Mire near Abisko, Sweden - Bog_T0_3 | ecosystem: Environmental > Terrestrial > Soil > Wetlands > Peat | place: Sweden: Abisko, Stordalen Mire... | reverse complement strand
TATCGTCCCGATCGAAAGGAGTTTACGTCCCGAAGGACTTCATCCTCCACGCGGCGTTGCTGCGTCAGGGTTTCCCCCATTGCGCAAAATTCCCCACTGCTGCCTCCCGTAGGAGTCTGGACCGTGTGTCAGTTCCAGTGTGTCCGTGCGCCCTCTCAGGCCGGATACCGATCATCGTCTTGGTGGGCCATTACCCCGCCAACTAACTAATCGGCCGCGACCCCCTCCCAAAGCGAATTGCTCCTTTGACCCGTAGGTATTATGCGGTATTAGCTAAGGTTTCCCTCAGTTATCCCCCACTCCAGGGTAGGTTAGTCACGTGTTACTCACCCGTGCGCCACTTTACTCATGGTATTGCTACCACTTTCTCGTTCGACTTGCATGTGTTAGGCACGCCGCCAGCGTTGATTCTGAGCCAGGATCAAACTCTCGTTTGAAACCTGATTGCTTCCCCCAAACCGACGGAGGTCGGATGGGTTCGGCTGCATCGCGCGCTCGAAAACACGCGATGCCTAGTTAGTGAGAATGATCAAGCCAAACCTGATCTTTTCTCACGACTGGCATGTTCAACCTAATTGTCAAAGATCCTTGAGGCTTTCCGCCTGAGCGGGGCCCTTTTGGATCGAGGCCCGGTGAGTTACCACCAGGTTGTCCTCGAACTTGTTGCGCTGCCGGTACTGCGTTCAATCACGCTCACCGTCATTTTTGCGCGAACCTTTCAAACATATCGAACTTTCACTCTGAAGTCAAGGTGAATCGGCACAACCCAATCTCTTTCGTCCCATCGAGGCCGCTCCAACAAAATGTTGGCGGTTTGTTCCTCTAGAGCGGCAGTTGGGTGGTCCTGCCAGGATGACTCCTGTTCAGAAGCGTCGCGCAGCGCAGAATATCAAAGAGCGACCAATCGCCGAGCCGCTAAGGCTCGCAGGAGAAGACTCCTGGGTCTTGCAATGGCTTGTTCTCTGAGGGTTTCCCTACAGGGGTGCAGGGGCTGCAAGCCTCACCTGACCCAACGAACTGGCTTCCCACTTCCCTCTACGGGGCAGGCCACAAAGGCCACCGGGAGGCTCCACTGCTCATTTCAACTTCTTTGAGAGTAGCACAAGCCACTCCCGTTTGCAAGCGACACCCTACCCAAGCCAGCGTCGGCTCGCCTGCAACTCCCTGAGAATAGCAACCCCGCGGCTTAATTGCAACTCCAGAGCCTGTGGAAAGCCCCTGTTTCTGTGGGAAACCGCCTGCTATGGCTTGGCAATCAACCCCAAATCCGTCAGTCCATTCACAAAATACTGCATGGCCAGGGCCACCAGCAGCAGGCCCATGACGCGCACCAGCACTCGAATGCCCGTCTCTCCCATCACCCGGCGCACGCTGCCAGCTCCAGCCAGCACCCAATAGCTCACCAGACTCGTAAGCGCAATCGCCCCCAGAATCGCTCCCATCTCCCAGCGCCACGCCCCAGGCGCCTGGCCCACCAGCACCATCACCGATGAAATTGCACCCGGACCGGCCAGCATCGGTATCCCCAGCGGCACAATTCCGGCGTCTTCCTTCTGCGACGCCTCCTCGGTATCCCCCATTGCCTCCTGGGTTGCCGACCGCTTCGCCTGCAGCATGTCCAGGCCGATCAGCAGCAAGATCAATCCCCCGGCGATCTCAAAGGCCGGCAGTGTGATGCCGAAGAGCCTGAAGATCAGTTGTCCCCCTACGGCAAAGCTGGTCAGCACAATGAAGCAGGTCAGCGCGCCCTTGCGCGCCATCCGCTTGCGCCGCTCGGCGTCGGCCCCCGCGGTGATCGCCAGAAACGACGGAATCGCCGCAAATGGATCCACCAAGAAGAAGATCGAACTGAGCGCCAGCACCGAAAAGCGCACCAGCGGCGCATGGCTCAGCTCGTTCAGCGCCGTCGCGGCAGGATTTGTCCAGATCATTTCTTGAGGCTACAGCAAAACCAGGGATGATGTATCCCGGAACTACAGCACTCAAGTTGACGCGACCAACAGGGAGCGGCAAAGCCGGAACGCTGGAGATTCCGCTCCACATCGTTGCAGCCACGGCAACCGCCGCCCAGCAAGCAGCGGCGAAGACTGAATAGGAAGCCATCGCCTGCTGGTCCCCAGGCAGCCTTCCCGCTCCTTTGTTTGCCGGGTCTGATGGATGCCGAGCATTCCTGGTGGATCCAACTATGTGCAATCGATTACTCATTCTCCAAAAATATGATTACAAGCACGCAATTCCCGTAGTACGATGGTTTTGTCTCAGGGCGCTTTCACCCCCCCGCTCATATGCCTCCTGGCTCCAGAAGCGCAATGAGACACCGGGTTCCATTTCCCCAAACCAGGTCTTTCCAAACTGCTGATGGGCTGCACGCGCCCGAAAGACCCAGCAACCGAACAGCACGCCGGACCAAGCCCGAAGGCCGCAAAACTGTACCTGGAGGTTAAGATCATGCAGATTCAGAGGCTTTTGCACATCAGCTTGTTCCTCTGCCTTGTTCTCACCGGCAATGCCATGGGACAGAAGGACAAACCAGCCAAACCTGAGGCGCAGGATGCGGCGCCAGCAGTTCCAGCGGCGGTTCCCGCCGTGCCGCCTGCGGCCGCGCCCGCCGCGCCCACCATCGACTTTTCCGCACCGGTCAACGCGGGTACAACCTTCAAAATCACCGGGAGCAAGGGCACTGTCTCGGCCTCCGTGTACCTGCTTCCGGCAGGAGCGGTGGGCTGTAGCTTGGCGCAGACGCTGGATCCGAAAGCGACTGAACTGTCGCTGGTGCCGGACACGGCCAAACCAGAGACGACCGCGCCGCAGGTGAGCGTGGATCCCAGCACCGGGCCGTCGATCACGCTGGCGGCGCCCGTTAGCGCGGGAACGGCGCTTTGCCTGGCAGCCTATTCGGTTTCCGATCCGGAGACGCCAATCTACTCGCAGCTTGCGCCCGTTTCGGCGGCCGCTCCCGCTCCGTCGATCGGTTTTGGCGGCACGCTCCTCACCGACGGGGACACCATCGCGGTGGCGGGAACCTCGGGCCACAACATTACGGTCTACGTCTTCGCGCCGAAGTACACGCCCCTCTCCAAATCAAAAGACGCAAATGGCGCAAGCCTGTGCATCCAGGCCGACGTACAGTCAGGCCCCCAAAAGCTGGCTTTCAAGAACGCTGGGGCTGGCGCGCCTCTTACGAGCGCTGCATTGACTTCTGCCCTGACGGCGCTCCAATTAGAGAATCCACTGACCTCGGGCTCCTCGCTTTGCATCGCTGACACCACAGCCGCCAAGCTCTCCTCCTTTGGAGTCGTGCAGGATCCTAAAGCCGCCACGGTGGTCGCCGCCGCTGCGCCGGAGTTCGCGGGAACGCCCTCCACCGGCAGCACCTCGATTGTCGTCAGCGGCACGCTCGGAGACGTGATCTCCGTTTACCAGCTCGACAGCACCGCAAGCGGTGACTGCGGGACGCTGCTGAAAACCTCCAGCCCCGTCCTCGTGCAAATCAATACCGGCACGGCCGCGACGCCCGCTCTCAGCAATTCCACAACGCTGAGCGGTACGCCGCCTTTTACGGTCAACCTGGCGAATCCCCCTGCCTCCTCGACGCAATTGTGTCTTAAGCAAACCGATGCGAAAGGGGCATCGCCGCAGTACTCGGCCCTTATGAAGGTCAGCGACGCCAACAACCCCTATCCGTTCGTCCGCACCTTTTATACCGCCGGCGCGATGATCAACAACCAGAACGGTGCAAACGGCTCCTCCAGCGGCGCTGAGTACCTGGATCTCGGCTTGACCTTCACATTGCCCCCGGAATCGCGCTCAGGCCACAGGCCAGGCCTCAATACGTCCATCTCGGGCCGCTTCAGCGCCATTCCCGTCGCGGCTCCCTCAAGCAGCACACCCGCCGGCAGCAGCGGCACTCCCGCCAGCAATCCCGGCACGCTCAATATTCTCTCCTCCCAGGAAAGCGCCCGAGTGCTGGGCTCAGTTTCCTTCCCGTTCCGAACCTGGAGAACGCAAGACAGCATCGACGGATTCTTCACCGCGCCGCTGCTCAAGGCCGGCTTCGATACCCTGCTCAATCCTTCTGCCACGGCATCGACCGGCGCGTCCGGTTCGGCGACCGTCAACACCGCCACCTTTGCCCCGGTCTATTGGGAATACTCCAGCGGTCTGCGCATGGGCTACCGGCAGTACCCTTCAGGCAACGATGCGACGCCCCGCACCGTCACGCAGGTCGATATCACCATCGGCAAGTACAGCAACCTGCAGAGCTTGGTCTGCGGCACGCAAAGTACGACCGTAACGTCCGCTCCAACCAATACGTCGTGTTACAAGACCGTCGTGGCGGCTAATCCAAGTGCCACTCCGCCCGTCGTCGGCCAATATACCCTTTTCGCGCAGAATCGCACCAATCTATACCGCCTGGAAGTGGGAGGCTTCTTCCTCTTTCCCGGAACCCCCTTCGTCCTGGGCATCGATGCCAACCTTCCGCAATCGGCGCTCGCCCCAAAGAATCTGGACATTCAGAACAAGGCCGGCGGCAACGTCGCCATCTACTTCGGCGTCTCCGGAAACCTGACGACGCTCTTCAAGAACTTGAAGCTCGCCGGTTCTCCACAGTAGTTCCCTCCCCCGGCGCGCCAGGCCGGATCGCCGATCCGGCCCGCGCTTCCCTGCCGCCGCTCTACAATCAATTCTTGCTCCCTGAAGCCCAACGCGACTCGTTTGAAGTGGTGCTGGTCTCGCCGCGCAACCCCCTCAATATCGGGGCGGCGGCGCGCGCGATGGCCAACTTCGGCTTTCAGCGGCTGACTGTTGTCGCCCCCTTTGCGGCCAACTGGCGCGAGGCCCGCTCGGCAATCGGAGCGCCGGAACTGCTCCTGAATGCGGTAGAATCTCCCTCTCTTGCCGACGCCGTTGCCGATTGCGCTTTTGTCGTGGGCACCGGAACTCTCACCTCGCGCAAGCCCGAGCAAAAGGTCGTGCCGCTGCCCGAATTGGCTCCGCTCGTGGTTAGGGAACTGGCCCGCGGCGGCCGCGTCGCCCTCGTCTTTGGCTCTGAAAAGCATGGACTTACCAGGGAAGATCTCTCCTATTGTCATTTGCTGGTCGAGATCCCCACCGACCCCGGCCAGCCCTCGATGAATCTGGGCCAGGCCGTCGCCGTCTGCCTCTACGAGCTAGCCACCCGCGCCTTCCACGCACCGGAAGCCCCATCCTCAGAGCCGGCGACTCTCGTTCCCTCGGCTCCTCCCGCTGCCACATCCAGCCATCTGGAGCTGCTGGCCGGGGTGATTGAGGAAACTATGGTGGCAGCCGGCTACTCGCCCAGGACCATGCAGGCCGCCAACCGCCATGACCTGCGGCTGATGCTGCGGCGGCTTGCTCTCTCCGCGCACGACACGCGCCGGATGCTCGGCCTCTTCCGCCGCATTCTGTGGCGACTGAAGCGCGCACCGGCAAGCGGCCATAAACCCGATTGAGGGCGGCTGCTTATTCCCTTCGACTGCGGAAACAAATCTCTGTTAAAGTGTCGCTCAAAGGGTCTCTCGATGCGGGTGCTTCCTGTTCGGTCAGAATTCGGCTCAGTGGCGGCTCCATTCCGGCTTGCCGACGTGGCTCGCCGCGGCGCGCTGGCGCTGGCGCTGGTCTTTTCCGCCCAGGCGCAGCAACCCGCGCAGCCCGCCCCTCCCGATGCGGCTCAACAGCCTGCGACACTTCCGGCGCAGTCCGGCGACAGCCAGAACCCGGCTGCAACCGCTCCCAGCCACAGTGATGGCCAGGTTCCTGACGCCGCTCCTGCAGCTCCGCAACCCGCGCCGGCCCAAACCGCTGCTCCCGAGTCAGGCCAGCCCGCGCAAGCTCCCCAGCAGACCCCGCCTGCCCCGGCGGCCCTGGCCCCGGCAGCTCAACCGCAGGAGGCTCCGGCCACACCGTCCGGCGCGCCGGTATCGCCAACTACAACAGGGCCTGAGGCTTTGGGGGCCGTTCAATACGGCGAAATCACCGAGGAGGCGCTCAAGCAGCTCCTCGTCGGCAAGGCCCTCTATCTGCGTGGCGGCTACCTGGACAACAGCCTCAGCTTCGACGAGCGTGGGCGCATCATTGGCCACTCGCCGGAGGGCTCCTATACCCTGAGCGCCATCCAGATCGACCACGTGCGCCTGACCAAGCACAAGGTTGAGCTCGAAGGCGCCCGCTACGGCTTGCACTTCCTGGGCCAACTGGCGTTTGAGGACGCCTCCAGCGCCTACGACCGGGTGAGGATTACCCCCAAGAAGAAAGTGGTGAGGATCACCATCGACCGGGAGATCGTGGTGAAGCCCAAGAAAGTGAAGGAACCGAAGGAAGACAAGAAGGCCAAGCCCTTGGGCCCGGCAGCGCCAGCGACTCCGGCTGCGCAGGGAGCCGCGCCTCCAGCCGCAACGCCAGCCGAGGCAACACCGCCCGCAACCCCGGCTCCGGCGACACCGCCCGTAACCCCGGCAGAGCCCGCCGCCCAGCCGGCTGCCGAGCCGGCAGAGCTGAGCGAGGCCGACCAGTTGAAGGCCTCCATCGCCGCCGTTCCCGAGGCCGAACGCCCGGCCGATCCCAGCAGAGTAACCACCACGCTCTCGCCGGCGCACGCCACGCAGGTGCTCAGGGAAGCCCTCGACCAGATCTTCGCCCAGGGCCTCGACGACCGCATGATGGCCGCGATGCCCGACTTCTGGAGGCTCTACTATGAGGCCGTGGCGGCCAAAGCCGATTACCGTCCCAAGGATCCGTCAATCCTCCGCCAGAATACGGTGGATCAGAAGGCTTTGCTGCTGACCAAAATCACGCCGGACTCGAATGAATTCGCGCAGGCCAACGGTGTGGCCGGCATGGCTCAGTATCATGCGGTAATCGGCCCCGACGGCAAGGTGGGCGAGGTGGCCGTAAGCCGGCCCATCGGCTTCGGCCTGGACGAGAACGCCGTCGCGGCCATTCGCAAGGCCAGCTTCCAGCCGGCTATGAAAGACGGCAGGCCCGTCTCCGTGATGCTAAACCTGAACGTCCCGTTCCGGATCTTTTCCAAGCGCACCGATGTTCACAGTGAGCCGGAGCCGGCCGACAAGCCTGCCGATCCGGTGCTTCCCGGCCCCTATAGCGTACCGAGGTCGTGAGCCGAATTTTCCGGAATCGCGACTTTCAAGGTCGAGACTCTTCCGAGAAGACGGGAAGAATTCCGGGGCAACTGGCAATGACGCAGGCCTCCCGCATCGGCGGAGAAGCCGGGTCGATTGAATCGATGGAAGACGATCCTTTCACAGTTTCACGGTTTCACGGTAAATAGGGGGGAGGGGGGTGCCCTTTTACGCCTCATTCCGGTCCGGCCTGTTCGAGATGGCCGACCAGATTTCAGCGTAGCAGGACGCTCAAAATAATCTGCAAATTCCGCCCACGCTATTGCACTGCGAGCTGGCGCCGCTGTCTTCCGCACAATCTGTCGCTGTTACAATCGGAAGAGCCGAAAATCAGGCGATTCCAATCGTTTTCCGAGCAAGAAGTAACTGATGACGCTGCGCCTCTTCAATACCCTGACGGGACAACTGGACGAGCTGGTTCCTTCCGACGGCAAGGCCCTCCGCATGTATGCTTGCGGGCCTACGGTCTATGATTTTGGCCACATCGGCAACTTCCGCACCTTCCTGCAGATCGACGTCCTCCGCCGCTTTCTCAAGCTGACCGGAACGAAGGTTCGCCACGTCATGAACATCACCGACGTGGACGACAAGATCATTCGCAACGCGGCCGCGGCGGGAGTTTCCATCAGCGAATACTCGGCGGGCTTTGAGGCGGCATTCTTCGAGGACCTGGAAGCCCTGCGGGTTGAGCGGCCGGAGATTATCGCCCGCGCAACGGAGCACATTCCGCGGATGGTTGAGCTGATTCAGCAGCTTGCCGCGGCTGGAGCGGCTTACCAGACCGAGGATGGCTCGTGGTACTTCCGTCTGGCGGCCTTTCCCGAATACGGGAAGCTGAGCAAGAAGGATCTGTCCGGGATGGAAGACGGCGCCCGCGTGGACCTGGACGAGTATGAGAAGGACTCGGCGCGGGATTTTGCGCTGTGGAAGGCGGCGAAACCGGGCGAGACCTCATGGGAGACAGCGATCGGGCGCGGGCGTCCGGGCTGGCATATCGAGTGCTCGGCGATGGCCATGGAGTACTTGGGCGAGAGCTTTGACCTGCATGCCGGCGGCGAGGACCTGATCTTCCCGCACCACGAAAACGAGATTGCGCAGAGCGAGAGTGTGACGCACAAGCCCTTTGCCCGGCACTGGATGCATGTGCGCTTTCTGCTGGTGGACGGGCGCAAAATGTCCAAGAGCGAGGGCAATTTCTACACGCTGCGCGACCTGCTGCTGAAGGGCTACAAGGCGTCGGCGATACGGCTGGCGCTGATCTCAGTGCCCTATCGCCATCAGCTCAACTTCACCTTCGACGGGCTGGTGGAGGCTACGGCGGCGATCGAAAGGCTGAGAACGTTTAAGGAGAGGCTGACGGCGGGGAGCTTCTCGGTTGGGTCCAACCCGGCGATACAGGGAGCCGCAAAGAAGGCGCAAACCGACTACAGGGATGCGCTGGCGAATGACCTGAATACCGCTGAGGCCCGAGCGGCCATCTTCGATTTGGTTCGCACGGCAAACACGATAATGGACCAAGGGCTGTTTTTTGCTTCGGACCGGGATGCGGTTCTGGCAGTGTTAGCTGACTTTGACGCAGTCTTCGATGTGCTTGAGGATCGCGACGCCGAGCCCACACGCCGCGCTTTGGCGTGGGCCGAGCAGGCTGGACGGCTGGGCGACGTAGCCCCCGGGCTGCTGGCCCGGCAAGGGCTGACCGATGAAACCATTGACGCGCAGGTGGCCGAGCGGGATGTGGCCAAGAAGCGGCGTGACTTTGCCCGCGCCGACCAGATTCGCAATGAGCTGGCGGAAAAAGGCGTCGTTCTGGAAGACTCGAAGGACGGCGTCCGCTGGAAGCGGAAATGATCCCCAGGAAGATTCATAAAGAGGAGGTTCACCCCATGGAAGCCAACGAAGCACAAGAGTTGCAGGAACACGCCGAACACGCCGAACACGAATCCTCTATGCGCCCGGTCGCCTTGAGCATGACGATATTGGCCGTGCTGGTGGCCGTGGTCACCGTGCTGGGCCATCGCACCCACACCGAGGCGATTTTGAACCAGACAAGGGCCGCAGTGGAGCAAAACCGTGCCGCCGACGATTGGGCCTACTACCAAGCCAAGAAGATCAGTTCCAATGACACCTTACAGACTGAACATCTGCTGAGCGTGCTGGCCATTTTGGACAAGAACAGGGCAAAGGAGATCGAGAAGGGTGACGCGGATCATCAGGAGAAGTGGACCGCCGAGCAAAAGGAATGGGAAGAAAAGGCCCGTGAAGAAGAAAAGCAGGTAAGTGAATCCGAGAAGAAAGTAGAAGAAGCCGAGGCACGCGCCAATCGCTTCGACCTGGGCGAAGTGCTGTTGGAGATTGGCCTGGTGGTCACCTCGATCACGCTGCTGACGCGCAAACGCGCCTACTGGTATCTCGGGATGGTCTTTTCGGTGATCGGCATTGTCGCAACGGCCTCTGGTCTGCTGCTCAGGTAGCCTTCGGCCAGATAGCGCAAGCTTGCTGAATCGCGGATTGTGCTAGACTGCTCCCGCCAGCCGCTTCGCCCGCCACACAGCGCCATCCAGTGAAACCACCGCCTCCCGCCCCACGGGCATCTGCGGCGCGGCGGCGTGGAGGCCGGCGAAGAAGGCTTCGCGGACCAGGGGCATGTGCTCGATGACGCCGCCGGTCCAGGCTACGGGGACTTCGCCCTCGATATTGTGTTTGCGGCGGAGCTTGGCGCGGACGAGCAGGACAAACTCGACCAGATCGGCCGAGGCCCGCTGGAGAACTCCCACGGCAACCGGGTCGCCGGCCAAAGCCAGTTCGCTGATGGCTGGCGCTAGCGCGGCAAAGTCCGGTCCGGGCGTGCTGTCGCCCAGGTTGACCAGATCTTCCAGGCTCGCCGTTCCCCAGATTTCCCCCACCTTCTCCAATATCCGCGTTGGCCCTTCGCAGTCATAGGCGTGGAGCGCCCAGCGCACGCTGTGCAGGCCGATCCAGTACCCGGAGCCCTCATCGCCGAGCCTCGAACTCCAACCGCCGGCGCACTCCCGGCTGCCGTCGGGCGCGCGGCCGATGGTGTTGGAGCCGGTGCCGGCGATCTGCAGGATTCCAGGACCGCCGCGGAAGGCTGCGTCGAGGGCGATCACCTCGTCGCCGACGACCTCAGAGCGCTCGACCGCAAAATCGTCAAAGACCGCCGTGATCCACTCCGCGACGCCGGGCATGGTGGCGCTGGCCACGCCCGCCGAGGCGGCGCGCACACCGGTGACGCCGGCCTGAGCACAGATCTCGCTGAGCAGGGCGCGCAGATTGGCCTCAGCCACCTCCGCGCCTACGCGCAACCGCTTGATTGAACCGCTCTCCGCGCGAGCCAGAACCTGTTCACCCGCCACGATTGCGGCGCGGGTGCGCGTCCCGCCGCCGTCTATCCCCAAGACCACATTCATTGTTCACTTGCTCCTTTATTTGTGGGCATCCTCAGCTTATCGCACGGGGCGCGGAAACAACTGAGGCGGGGACCTTGGCGCCTGCGGAGATGACGCCCGACGAGGCTGCCGATTGCCGCTGCGGGAGTCTCGGCGGTTGTGGTATACGTTTACCCATGACACGCCGCAGCTTGTTTCTCGCCGCCTTTCTTTTCGTCTTCGCCGCAACCCACAGCCCCGCGCAGGGCATCGCACCCACGCCGCCTATGGGCTGGAATAGCTGGGACGCCTATGGATGGACCATCGGCGAGGCCGATTTCAAGGCCAACACCGCCGTCCTGGCAGGGATTAAGGACTTTGGGTGGAAGTATGCGGTGATCGACCAGGGTTGGTACATGGAGAATCCCCTGGGAACCAATCTGGCTGAGAAGAAATATCTGCTGGACGCGAATGGAATCGAGATTCCGGTTCCCAGCCGCTTCCCAACGTCGGCGGACGGGGCGGGCTTCAAGCCGCTGGCTGACTGGGTGCATAAGCAGGGGCTGAAGTTCGGCATTCATATTGTGCGCGGGATTCCGCGCGAGGCGGTCAAGGAGAATCTGCCCATCGCGGGGTCGAAGTTTCATGCGGCGGACGCGGCGGACACCACGGATGCCTGTCCCTGGGACGACGGCAACTGGGGGATCAAGGACAACGAAGCCGGACAGGCTTATTACGATTCGATGCTGAAGCTCTATGCGGGCTGGGGGCTGGATTACATCAAGGTGGACTGCATCGGCGACCACCCTTACCGGCCCACCGAGATTCGCCAGGTTGCCGCGGCGATTCGCAAGACGGGCCGGCCGATGGTGCTGAGCCTTTCGCCGGGACCGACGCAGCTTGAGCACGGCGGCGAAGTGGCCGAATATGCGCAGATGTGGCGCATCTCCGACGACCATTGGGATGGCTGGACGTTTCCCCACAAGGCCGGTGACGGCGAGTGGCCCTTCGGCGTGCGGGATATGTTCGACCGGCTGGCCAAGTGGTTCCCCTATGCGAAGGAGGGCAACTGGCCAGATGCCGATATGCTGCCGGAGGGGTGGCTCGGGCCGCATCCGGGATGGGGCGAGGCGCGCCAGTCGCGGCTGACGCACGACGAACAGCAAACGGAGTTCACGCTGTGGGCCATTGCGCGCTCGCCGCTGATCTTTGGCGGGAATCTGACCAAACTGGATGATTTTACCCGCTCGCTGTTGACCAACCAGACGCTGCTCTTCATGAACCAGAATGTGACCTACAGCCATCCGGTCGACGCCGCGAGCCTGCCGCCGGGATTTGAGAGCACGCGGGTATGGCGGGCGACCATCAACGCTCCGGGCGCGGGGAATTACGCGGAGTACTTCGGCTTTTTCAACCTCGGCGACCAGCCGGTGACGCTGCGCGCGACCTGGGCGCAACTTGGCCTGGAGGGCAAGAAGCATCTGGCGCAGAATGTGTGGAGCGAGGGCGGCTTCAAGGATTCAAAGGAAGTGAATGTGACCCTGCCCGCTCACGGCAGCACGGTTTATGAGGTGCGATAGGCGAGAGGCGACGCCGTGCAGCGACGAATCGTTCTTGGCGGGTTGACGGCGGCTTGGCTTGCGGCAGGACCCTGCGGCAAGCTCGGGGCAAGCCCCGTGCAGGCCGCTAAAGCCAACGGCCAGCGGTTGGCTGATGCGGCGCGGGAGCAGTTGGGCGTGACCACGGGCTACGATCCCACCTACACGAAGCTGAGCTATCCTGGCGGCGACGTGCCGCGCTCGACCGGCGTCTGCGCCGACGTGGTGATTCGCGCGGCCCGCGACGGGCTAGGGTTGGACCTGCAAAAGCTGGTGCATGAAGAGATGGTGAAGCACTTCGACGCCTACCAGCAACCGAAGAAGTGGGGCATGACGAGGCCCGATGCGAACATCGACCACCGGCGGGTTCTGAATCTGGAGACTTACTGGACGCGGGTTGGAGCGCGGCTGTGGGCGGCCGATGCGCCGACGCCGGGAGACGGCTTCCCCAAGACCATCGAGGTTGGAGACATTCTTACCTGGCTGCTCGACGCCCGGCTGCCGCATGTGGGCATCGCGGTGAGCGCAGGCCTGCAGCCCTGGGTGGCGCACAACATCGGCCGCGGAGTGGAAGAGAGCTCGCTCGATGCCTTTTCTTCGCACCGGGCCGCAGGGCATTACCGCTGGCCGGCGATTTCGTAAGGTACGCGGTTTGACCCCTGTTGTGCCGGTTGTGCGAGAATATTCCTCCTGGAGACAACCAGCTCACAATGGTCTGCTCCGGAGGATCTTTCCATGCCCCTTCTTCGCTCCTTTTTTATCGCACTCTCCCACAATCGAGCCCTGCGCAGCTTTAGCGAGCGCTCCCGCGTGGGCGTCCGGCTCAGCTCGCGGTTTGTGGCCGGAATGGAGATCGACGACGCGCTGCGCGTGGCCGAGGCCGTGAACCAGCAGGGGATAGCCGTGACGCTGGACTCGCTGGGCGAGAGCGTAACGACAGAGGCCGAGGCCCAGGCAGCCGCGATGGTCTACCACAAGCTGCTGGATGCGGTGGCCGCGCGCAAGCTGAACGCCAACATCAGCGTGAAACTGACGCAGATGGGACTGAATCTCTCGCCCGCACTGGCCGAGAACTTTGCTGAGAATCTCGCCCGGCACGCCAGGGAGAAGGACAGCTTTGTGCGCATCGACATGGAGGACTCGTCGCTGACCCAGGTCACCCTGGATATTGTGCAGCGGATCCATGCGAAGCCGGAACTGCGCGGCGTGATTGGCGTCGTGATTCAGGCCTATCTCTACCGCTCGCAGGCGGACATTGAGCAATTGCTGGCTGACGGCATCCGCGTGCGGCTATGCAAGGGCGCGTACCAGGAACCGGCGGCGGTTGCGTATCCGCGCAAGGCGGATGTGGACGCGAATTTCGTGCGCCTGAGCAGCCTGCTGCTGGCCAGCCCGGTTTATCACGGCCTGGCTACCCATGACGATGCCATGATTGCCGCGGCAAGGTCCTTCGCCAGCCAGCACGGGATCGATCCAGGGCGCTTCGAGTTTCAGATGCTCTTCGGGGTGCGCCGCGACCTGCAGCGCAGGCTGGTGCGCGAGGGCTACAACGTGCGCGTCTACGTTCCCTTCGGCAGCGATTGGTATCCCTACTTCATGCGGAGGCTGGCCGAGCGGCCGGCAAACGTGTTGTTCCTGGCCAAAAACTTTTTCCGCTCGTAGAGAGGCGCCGGACGAGGCTCGTGATTTCCCACCTTTGCCGCGAAGTGTCAAGAAGCATATCCTTCGACTCCGCTACGCTCCTCATGAACAAGAGGATTAGGTGGAGCGGTTTCATAACACAATCAGCAAGTTAGCCACCGCTTCGCGGTGATCGCGAGTTAGCAAGTTGGCGGCAGTTCATTCAAGCCGTAACTCGACGGGGCGAGTCTGGCTGCTCCTGATGAACAGGATACTCGTGGCGGAGGATCTTCTTTATTCGGCAAGAAGGCAAAAGGACGGGTAAACAATTTAGCAGGTTAGCCCCGCTTCGCGGGATTGCGAGTTAGCAAGTTGGCGGGTTCATCGTTGGCTGTAACTCGACGCGGCGAGTCGAGTTGCTCAGAATGACAGCGAAAAGGATGGGGCACGCAACGCTGATGGAAAGCAACGAGGTTTTCCGTGTCAAACAGACTCCACGGCATTGATCTTTTTGGCAATTTCGAAGGCCAGGGGTTCGAGCGTAGCATGGAAGAGTGAGCGCTCACGGACAGGCAGTTCGTCCAGCAGTTCAGGATATGGCGTAACCTCGCACCCCGCAAACGCAGGGAAGCCGGCCGCGTCGGCCATGCGGCAACTCACATTGATCAGATCCACCATCCCCCATGAGCCGTTCTTTTGCCGCGGCTCATGATGCTCGGCGGCGATGGCCTCAAACTCCGGAGGCAGTTTCCAATCGACGATCAATTGACGCCCGGCCTGGCAGTGATCCCAGCCAAAGAGCTCGTGCTCCGCTTTGAGGATGCTGACGGGCGGGCCGCTATGGGTTTCCAGCAAAAGCGTGTATTCTCTGGGCCGGATGACCGCCAGCGCCAGTCTCCCAATATCGTGCATCACCCCGGAGGTGTAGGCAACATCCCTGTCAATGAAGCCCACCGAAGCCACTTGATCGGCAATCAGGGCGCTGGCCAGGTTGTGGCGCCAGATAGCCCGCATGGCTGGCTGGCTCAGCGCTTTGCCCATGTACCCGCGCACACCCACGGTCAGGCACAGGCCTTGCAGGTTGTTGGCGCCCAGCACGGCGATGGCTTGCAGAACGCTGCTGGCGGGAAACCGCGGAGCGTACAAGAGCGAATTCGCAACGGTGAGAACCTCGCTGGCAAATGCCGGATCGGAAGAGATCAGCTCGCTCAACTGGTGCAGTTGCAGGTTCTCATTGTTGGCCAGTTGCAGTACCCGAAGGGCAACCTGAGGAAAGGGTGGAAGGCGAAGATGGGCCCAGGACGGAGCAATCGCCGCCTCCCCCGGTTTCTCATTCAGCGGCATCTCATTCTCCCTTCCCAGGCGTACCCTTTTTGCGCTGGCAAGCCATCGGCCCGCACTGCGCACCGGCTTGCATCAGGCATCGCGCGCGGCGTTGGAAATGCCTGCTGATAGCTCTTTCGGCAAGTGGCGGCATTCCTTCAGCAGAGCTGCATTGAATAAGTGAGATTTAATGATGAGTTATATCTAATGATTGAATCGGATGCGCGCCAATGCGTGTAACTCCACAGTGTTCGCAAGCTTCAGTGAAAGGGCTTTATGCTTTCTTCTCCATGTGCGCCAGGCGCGGAACCGCAATCAGGGCGATGGCAAAGAGAAAGATGGAAGCGGCGATCAACTCCAGATGACCGAGCCGGAGGTCTTCAAACAATAATTTCGCCGCAACAAGGCCCAGCGTGGCGTAGGAGATGCGCGTCAGCTCAAGCCTGCGCCAGCGGGAGCCGGCAAAGGAGAGCGCAAGGGCCGCGGCGCAGAGAATGAGCGTGCGAATGAAGGCAAGGTGATGTGCCTCGGGAGTTATGCGCAGGGCAACGAGGTGAGACAAGCCATGGACCAGCAACGCCGCCAGCGCGCAGACCGCCAAGGCCGCCGTTGCCAGGTGAAGCAGTTGCCGCGGCCAGCCTTCCTGGGCGCGATGCTTGCCGGCTGCATAGCAAACCAGCGCGCACGCCGACGCAATGCAGACCCCGGGCGCAAGGCTCGCAGGCTGACTCCCGGCCAGGGCGTAGAGTGCGTACTCCAACAGCCCCGATGTAGCTGCGGCGGCCAGAAGAAACACCATGCCGTGAAACCTGAGGGTAAGCCGGTCTCCGGAAACGGTAGCCACAATCGCGGCCAGGCCCAGAAAGGCTGTCAACCACAGCGGCGGCATCGACAGAAAGCTCCCCGCCAGAAGCAGGCCAGCGGCCCAAGCTGCATAGACGTGGAAGTTGCGCCTTGCGGCCGTTTTGCTGAACAGGAGAAAGGCCGCGGCGTAACATGCCGCCGAACAAACCAGGCACGCCGCACCCAGCACGACGGCGCCCGGATACGGCGCAAAGTAGAGCACGCTCGATGCAGCCAGCAGGAATGCGATCATCGCCTGGCCGGTCTCAAAGACGGTAATTTCCTGCTTGAGCAGCGTGGTTCTCATGCCGATGCTCGCACCATAGATCAGGAACAGCAGGCAGCCGGGCAAGAGCAAGCCCATCGTGCCGATCGCCGGATAATCCGTGCGCGTGCTTTCTGGGCTTGAGTAAATGAAGATCAGCGCCCATATCGCCAGGTCGGCTGCCGCGGCTGCCAAGGGCCGCACGCTCATCTGGTGGTTGCGCCCCGCCGCGTACTCAGCAAGCAGCGCCATCAGCAGGAGCGCGGCGATGAAGGGCGTCAGTTCGTGCGTGGCAATCGAAAGGGCGACGGCTGACCCGGCCGCGGCAAAATTGACGACCCAGAATACCGGCGCAAGATCCCGCTTCCATGCCAGCGCGGCGCCCGCCATCACAAAGACGCAAAGTACGCCCGCGGTCACTGGCGCCGTCATCACCTTGAAGCTCAGAGTAAGTTCCCAGAGCATGGGAGCGAGAATCAGCGCCGAGGTCCCCGCGTAGATGGCGCTTGAGAGCCCTGCTCCAACCGGAACGCGCGCCGCGCCCACCAGCCAGAGAAGAGCGTAGACGATAGCAACGGCGGCAATCAAAAACCTGGGAAGCGAACTGGATTCCGCCACGGCGCGCAGGACGTATGCGCCGGCAATCCCCAGCATGGCCTTGCCCAGCACAGAGAAGAGGCCACCGGCATGGGCAAGGGAAATCTCCTCGGCGCTCTCGGCGATCCCCGCTGATGCCGGGCTCTGCGCAGCCGGCGCGCTGGCCTCAACAAAGGGGCGTTCGAGGGCCTCGAGCGCTTTGACGCGCCGCTCCAGTGTTTCCACGCGGGCCGCGAGCTGTTCGAGTGCGTCGGGCAACTCGTCCATAGCTTCCACCCAGGAAGAGCAATCTCCTAATCTCCAATGGCCGGTGCAGGCGCGTTCTTCTCAGGCCACGGCGGCAGCAACTTGACCAGCACCCACAAGAACACCAGCGGCAGCAGGGTCAGCCCAATCGCCATGAGCAAGCCTTCCTTGGTCACCAGGCCCATCTTGTAGGTGGTGTAGCCGAGAAAGCTCTTGGAGAACAACTGCCCGCCGATGACGACGTTCCAGCGCATGGCCAGGACGCCGATCAGGGCCAGGCATCCGGAGAGGACGTACATGTACTTGCGGGCGATCTCCGGCAGCTTGACCACCTGCGTCAGGAAGAGCAGAACCAGCGGCGTGACGGTGCCCAGGCAGATCTGGAGGACGATCTGCGAAAAGTAGAGCTTGGTGTGGACCATGAAATTCAGGCTGTTGAACGATTCGTTGGCCTCGTAGATGCGATGCACCAAGTCCAGCATCTCCAGGCTGAAGTCGATGATGTAGATATAGAACATGTACATTGCAATGGTGTCCACGCAATGCATATCGATCTTTTCCTTGCGCAGCTTGGTCAGCGCCATGTAGAGCAGCATGACCCCGGCAATTCCCGACACCATGGCCGAGAAGATGAAGACCACCGGCATCAGCGGCGAGGACCACCAGGGATTAGCCTTGATGGAGCCGAAGATGAAGCCGACGTAGCCGTGCAGCAGGAAGGCGGAGGGAATGCCGACCAGCGTGACGATCCAGCCCACCCGCTCGTCAATGGCCAGCGAACGCTCGCTGATGTTGCTCGATCCCAGCGTCATCACCTTGTAGATCAAGCGGAGAAGGCCTTTGCTCGATTGCGACAGGAGCACAATTTCCCGCCGGTAGTCGAGCCATATCTCCAGAACAAGCACGGCCATCAGGTACCAGAGATACACATAGCCAAACATGGCCATCGCGGAGGTGCTGTGCGGAGTGAAATACATCTCCGGCGAGCGGAATGGGTGGCCCAGGTGCAAAACCAGCGGCAGGGGCGCCACGAGCAGGAAGGCAAGGGCCGTCAGCAGCGCCAGCCGGTAGGTGGGCTTCACTGCCTCCACGCGGAAGACGCGCTCGAGCGACGCCAAAATAAATGCGCCCGCCACCAGTCCCGTGATGTACGGGTACAAAACGATCAGCACGCTCCAATAGAGAGTGATTTCGTTTGGATACATGTAGCCTTCAACACCATTCATAATTCCCTCACTCTTTAGCTGTCAGCTAACAGCTATCAGCTTACAGTTCGTGCTCAGCCTCGATAACTCAACCCGACAACGAAGTAGCTGGAAACTGTTAGCTGTCCGCTGTGAACTGTTAGCTGTTCTTAACGCACCGAACCGTCCAGGTCGTTGTAGAAGAGCTTCGCGCCAGTGGCCATCTGCGGCTTTAACACCTGCACGCTGTGCGTCTTCAGGAACTCGTGAATCGGGTCGTTTGGATCCTTCAGGTCTGCCAGTTGGCGCGCCCCGGTCGGGCAGGCCTCGCAGCACGCGGTCGTCAGCCCTTTGGTAATCCGGTGGTAGCAGAGCGTGCACTTGTCCGCCACCTCTTTCGTGGGATGAATGTAGCGGCAGCCATAAGGGCAGGCCTGCACGCAATAGGCGCAACCCAAACAGTACTTCTGGTCCACCAGCACCACGCCGTCGGGACTGATGAAGGTGGCGCCCACCGGGCACACCTGCGTGCACGGGGAATCCGCGCAGTGGTTGCACATCTTGGGAACGAAGAAGTACTTCCCGCTCTCATCGGTAGCAACCGGAAATCCTTCCTTGCCGCCGTCCGGCGAGATGACCTCGGGGACGATCAAGGGGTTGGCCGTAACCTCCCCGGACTTGGTCATAGGCCAGTCCGACCTGTGGTAGCGTTCCACCCAGGTGCGGAAGTGGCCGTCCGGCACGTCGTTCTCTGTCGCGCAGGCGCGCACGCAGTTGCCGCAGCCGATGCACTTGTCAATGTCGATCAACATGCCCCACCAGTGATCGGTCATCTTATAGTTCGGCGACTCTTCCGGGGTTCCGGCCAGTACGGATTTCCACGCCACCGCCGCCGCCGGCAACAGAATCAGCATTTGACGCCTTGAAATGTTCATTTCGCACCTCCCGCAGCTTGTTTCGTCGCATCCAGGCTTGTCGCATTCAGGGCGGGGCTGTGTGGATCGTGACAGGTCTGACAAGGCAATCCGTTTGAGTGCTCCGCCGGCACAACCTGCGGAAAGCCCTTCGGCTTGGCGGCGCTTGCCGTGTGGCAACGCGCGCACAGAACGGCGGTGTCCGGCAGCTCCGGCTTCACCGACGCTGGATCTTCGGCATGGAGGAGCAACGGAGGGTCGGGCGGAGCCGGCTTGACCACCAGGGCGACGAGACGCTCATACAAGCTCGGCTTGGGCTGCTCAGGAACGGGCAACCGCTGGAAGATCGCTCCGTGGCAGGCCTCGCAGTTCACGTGCGCGTGCTTGCCGGCCATCTTCTTGGCTGTCTCGTCTGTGTGGCAGCCCTCGCACGTTTCGTGGCCGGCAAACTTCGCGGGGTGCGCCGCGATTTCGCCGATCGCCGCCCCGCGATAGTGCCCATATTCGCCGAAGCTCTTGGGCACAACGTAGTGTCGCACCACCAGAAACACCAGAAAGGCGAGGAGAAATAGCCCCGCAAACCGGAAAAGATGCCCTGCATCCTTGAAGACACTCATCTAACCCTCTCCATTACGCCGCTGTCAGAGGTTTTGCGAATCAAAGCCGATGTGATTGAAAACATTCCTTGCAAGTCTGACACTACGCGAGGCCGCCCCGTTGCTGTATGTGAGCCAAATCACACTCAAGAGAAACGCAGGTCTCCCGCCGGACGCCAAGCGGGCCGTCGTTTGGCGCGGTGGTTGCGCTTATAGGCTGGGAACCATCTGCGGAGCGGCCGGCATTCCGCCGGTTTCAAGGCGAGTGAAGGTAAGCACGGTAATGTCATCGTCCTGGCCGAAGGCAACAGCGGCTTCGGTGGCTTGTTCAGCATTGGGCCTGGTCGCGAAGAGGGTTTCAAGGCGCTCGAAGCCGTAGAGTTCGCCCGAGCGGCTTCGGGCTTCAAGCAGTCCGTCTGTGTAAAGGGCAAAATGATCGCCCGGTCGCAGAGTAACGGTGTTTTCCTCGTACGTGGCCGTCGTTGTGAATCCAAGCGGAAGCGCGCCCGGCAGATTCAACTCCACGTCGTTGAGGAAGGGCGCGGGATGGCCGGCGGTCGCGATGGTGCACAGGCCGTCACGATGGAGACGCATGGCCATGCAGGTGGCAAAGCCCCCCTGCAGGCGGCCGTAAAGGCGGCGATTGAGCCCGGCCAGAATCTCCGCCGGGCTGCTGGTGGCTTCCGCCAGGGTGCGAATGGCGCCCACGATGAGCGAAACGGCCATCGCGGCCTTCAGCCCCTTGCCGCTGACATCTCCAAGGACCACCAGTGTCGATCCACCGTCCTGCGGAATGATCTGGAAGAAGTCGCCTCCCACCTCCAGGGCCGGCCGATAAGCGCTGCTGAGAGCGAATCCTGGGATTTCAAGCAGCGAATCGGGAACGAGTACCTGTTGCAACTCGCGTGCATTCTTGAATTCCTGCTCGATGGCATTCTGGCGCTTGCGTTCCTCGATCGAATAGCGGTAGACCGCATAGACGATGGAAAAAAGGAGCAGCGTACTAAAGAGAATTTGCGCGTTGATGATATTGCCGTTCACGGTGAACAGCGGCGCATTCAATCTCTCATCCATTGTCCAGTGAGTCAGCCGCTTGAACTGCCCGAGCAGGTTGCGGATCACGTAGTTCATCTCCGTCAGGAAGGCGCAGGTGGCCACCACCCAGCGCTCCGCTTCCAACTGCTTGCGCTCAATGACCGCGGCGGCCACCAGCACCAGCGGAATGACCTCCAGGATCGTAAAGGCGACGGTGAGAAATGCGTCTGCCATCTGGAGCGGGCCGGCCCAGCGTAGATTCCCCCAGGCGAGGACCACCAATCCGTCCAGGCAGAAGGCCCCGGCGAAGACCAGCGCGGCGTTGCGGGTGAACCGCGTTAGAGCCCGATTCTCCTCAAGCTTGAGCAGCCAGAGAAGGACGAACCACAGGGAGACATCCTGGATCATGATCGCCGGCTGCAGAAGACCCTCTGCAAGATCGTTTGACCATGGGAGCCGCAGGCCGGTAAGAACCACGCGCACCAGCGGAATGAAGGTGTATCCGGCCATCCAGAAAAGCAGCCATTGCTTGCGGTCGCGCAGCCATGCCAGAAAGCTGAGCAGGGCTACCAGCGCATAGAGGGAATCCAGGCCAAACTCGAATTGGTGGCTGCGCAGCCATTGGTAATCGATGACAGCCTTCTGGGCGGCGATGGCCTGCGGGCTGCCCAGGATGGGCAGAGCCTCAAAGCCGCCAATCGCGCCGGGGTCGTTTGAGGCCAGCGGCGCCTTCCAGACGCGCACGGCCAGCACGCCGCTTTCGATGGGTCCCAGCCCAAACGTCTGCGGCGGCTGGGAAAGGTACCACATCGGGTGGGGCGGGAAGTTGCCATTATGCCCAACGAGCGCTCCGTTCCAATAGACTGCGTAAGCGTCATCCACGAGGGGGATCAGGAGTGACAGATCGCGCGGAGCCCCCGGAACTGGCGCGATGGTGATGTGATAGCGGTACCAGGCAAACCCGGCGGCGCTCTCGTAGCCCTGCGCGCCCCAGGGCTTGTCGGCTGTGAGCTGCTGCCACTTCGAGTCATCGAAGGCGGGAGACGCCCATGCAGGGTCATCGCCGGGATGGAACTGCCAGGGACCGTCGAGCGAGACTTCGCCGTTGGCAAGCCCCTCGATGACGTGGTTATAAGCCGCACGTCCGGCGAGTGCGCGGGCCAGCTCTGGCTGCGACAGGGAGACGGCAGCGGCAATCAGGACAAGAAATTGCAGGCGGAGGAAGCGCGAGCAACGAACATGCATGTCGCAAGCATACTCCGGGGAGGATATTGGAAGTAAAGAAGATTCCGCGCCCCGCCCATGGATTCGCGGGGCGCTGCGCCGGGGCAAGAAACGATACGATAGAGCTTTGGAGCGGAAGAATGCCAAGGATTCTCGATGGCGTGGCGATTGCCGCGGCGATCAAGCAGGAAGTGGCCGAGGAGGTCCGCGCGCTGGCGGCGCAAGGCGTCCGGCCGGGGCTGGCGGCAGTGCTGGTGGGCAACGTGCCCGCATCGGAGATTTATGTCCGCAGCAAGGTGCAAACCTGCGCCGATCTGGGCCTCTACAGCGAGCTGATTACGCCGGCCGCCACGGTCAGCACCGAGGAGATGCTCGCCCTGGTCGCCGGCCTCAATGCCCGCGACGAGATTGACGGGATTCTGATCCAGTTGCCGCTGCCGGCCCAGGTGGACACAAAGGCCCTGCTCGACGCAGTCGCCCCGACCAAAGACGTGGACGGCTTTCATCCGATCAACGCAGGCCGCTTGCAGGCGGGAAGGCCCGCACTGGCGCCCTGCACGCCGGCAGGGATTATCGAGATTCTCAAGCGCAGCGAGATTCCCATCAGCGGCCGGCACGCCGTGGTGGTGGGGCGCAGCGACATTGTCGGCAAGCCGGCGGCGATGCTGCTGCTCAACCAGAACGCCACCGTCACCATCTGCCACTCGAAGACCCGGGATCTGGGCGCGATCACGCGCCAGGCTGACATTCTGGTAGCCGCCATCGGCCGCGCGGGATTCATCACACCAGAGATGGTCCAGCCCGGCGCGACCATCATCGACGTCGGCATCAATCGCATCACGGAGCGCTCCGAGTTCGACCTTTTCTTTGCAGGCGATCCTAAGCGCGAGGCAACCTTCGCAAGGCGGGGCTCGACCCTGGTGGGAGACGTGCATCCCAAGGCCTTCGAGCTGGCCGGAGCCTATACGCCGGTGCCGGGCGGTGTGGGCCCCCTAACCATTGCCATGCTGATGGCCAACACCGTCCGCGCAGCGAAGATGCGGAGGGGACTCTAGATGCTGAGAGTAGGACTGACCGGCGGACTGGGCAGCGGCAAGAGCACTGTTGCCGCCATGCTGCGCGCCCTGGGCGCCGAGGTCATAGAAGCCGACGAACTCGCCCGGGGGATGATGGAGCCGGGCCAGCCGGTCTTTTCTCAAATTGTCCGCGTCTTTGGCACGGGGGTCGTTTCCTCCGACGGCCGATTGAACCGCGCGCGGCTGGCCGAGCTCGCCTTTCAGGGCGGGCGTTTGAACGAGTTGAACGCCATCATCCATCCGGCGGTGATTGCCGCCGAGCAGCGCTGGATGGACCAGGTCTTTGCTCGCAATCCAGCCGCCGTGGCCGTCTTCGAGTCGGCGCTCATCTTTGAGGCGGAGCGCGACGCGCGCGACCGCGGTGAGCGGGAGAGCGTGTTGGCCGAGTGGCGGCGGCGCATGGATCGCATCGTGGTTGTCACCGCGCCTGACGAGCTGAAGATCGCCCGCTATGCCGCCCGCATCTGCCCAACGGGGGCGGGACGCACCGCCGCCGAGGCCGATGCCCGCCGCCGCCTGGCGCATCAGATTCCCGACGCGGTCAAAGCCACACGCGCCGACTATGTTATAGAAAATACGGTTGATATGGCCGCACTCGGCGCCCAGGTGGAGGAACTGTGGCAGCGTCTGAAGGCAGAGAGCAACAAATCTCTGCAAGATGAGTCTTTAGAATAAGAAGTTGTCAGCAGCCAGTAGTCAGTCGTCAGGAATCGGGGATTGTGCCGCGGTCGGGCTTTACTGAAAACTGACAACTGACAACTTTAGAGGTTTTCAATCTATGAAATTGCGCCGGGTTCTCTTGGTTTTTCTGCTGGTGGGCGGATTCTGGTTCCTCACCACGCATCTTCCCTCCGGTTTTGACCGTTGGTCCATGGGCCATCTCTTCCAGGCCGGCAACTCCGGCTCTCCGCTCCAGCTCACCGAGGCCGAGGCCGCGCCCGCCTACGACGCTGAGGAGCAGAACAACATCGCCATTTACAAGCGGGTTCTGCCGTCGGTGGTGAACGTCACTTCGACCACGCTGGTCTTCGACTTCTTCAACGGAGTTGTGCCGCAACACGGCCAGGGCTCGGGCTTCATCCTCGACAAGAGCGGCCATGTGCTCACCAACTACCATGTGGTGGAGAACGCCAACCGCGGCATCGAGGTGATGCTCTCGAATAAGCGCCGTTATGCGGCCAAGGTCGTGGGCACAGACAAGGTGCACGATCTGGCGCTGCTGCAAATCGATGCGCCCAGCCTCGAGCCGGTCACGCTGGCCGATTCCTCCGGGCTTGCCGTGGGCCAGAAGGTTTACGCCATCGGCAATCCCTTCGGCCTGAGCGGCACCATGACGAGGGGCATTATCAGCTCCATCCGCTCCATCCGGGAGTCGGAAGGAGCGCTCATCGAGGATGCCATCCAGACCGACGCGGCCATCAATCCCGGCAACTCCGGCGGGCCTCTGCTCAACTCTCACGGAGAAGTGATCGGAATCAACACCATGATCGCCTCCAACGGCGCCGACCAGAGCTCTGGCATCGGTTTTGCGATTCCCATCAACACCGCCAAGGCGGTGCTGGCCGACCTCACCCGCTACGGGCGCGTCAAGCGGCCTTCGCTGGGCATCGTCTCTTACGGCATCGGCCCCGATCTGGCCTCGCAGATGGGCTTGGCCGTCGATTCCGGCGTTCTGGTCCAGAAGGTAATTCCCGGCGGCGCCGCCGAGCAGGCCGGCCTGCGCGGCGGCAACCAACTGGCCTACGTCGGCAATACTCCCATCATGCTGGGCGGCGACCTTATCGTAGGCATCGATGGCCATCAGGTCACCGATCCCGAGGAGATTAACGCCATCATCGAGAAACACCAGGCTGGCGAGAACGTGAGTGTCACCTTCTATCGCGGCCGCAAGCAGATCACCCTGAAGTTGATTCTGGGCGAAGCACGGGAAGCAGATTAGGGTCTCAAAATTGAGCCCCCCTTCAATCCGCCTGCGTGAGACACTACCCTAGAACGCATTTGAGCGGACAATGGCCGCTGCGCCCGCCACATTCAGATCATGAGCAACTAACTTGAAGCCGTAACGCGAAAAGTCCACATCCCGGGAAATGGTCTTCAAGAGCAGGATGCTTCCATCCAGATGAACATGGAGTTTTATCGTTGTCCACTGGCCGGTAGAAATTTCTCCGCGCGCGAGGGATAAGTAGGTCTTGTCGCGCAGCACGCCAAGAATGCCAAAGCCAAACTCCACCTTGTGCTCCAGATGCGCATCAAGCTCGCACAGCCGCATATCCGTCGTGTGGATGATCAGAACACCTGCCATTGCGTGAACCACGCGATCTTGATAGCTCTCCTCATGAAACGATGGATTCGGCTGAAAGGCGATGCGGGTATAGTCACCCTCGGAACCGACGGCACTGAATAGAAAGATCTTTGGAATTTCTCTCAGCAACTCTGGCATTCGTGCTTCATCATCCTTGCGCCTCTGAGTTTTTCGGCGAAATTCGCCGGGATGATTTGCCAGAAATGCGATGCGCTGATCTTCAGCATTCTTTTGGTCACCGGATAAGGGCTTGCCATCCTCAGAGATGAGACGCTGCATCGATCCATCCGAGGTCTCGATCACCAACTCATCCCATAGTCGGCCGTTCGTGCGGTTCGATCGTTCTTCACTCCTATACAGGAAGTGCTGGCGGCTTCTCCATGCAGCCGCTTCGGCCTGCAGCATCTGATTGACTGTCTGTGTCGCGGAGACGGGCTGACCCACCTGAGCGGAAATACGCGCGCACAAGATGACCGGCTGAAGCGCGATGACAAATACAGC
>Ga0302320_10006524_pt1 | contig 25879 bp, 32 predicted proteins | sample Bog_T0_3_FD_202130 | JGI IMG/M metagenome (GOLD analysis project Ga0302320, IMG submission 202130) | Peat permafrost microbial communities from Stordalen Mire near Abisko, Sweden - Bog_T0_3 | ecosystem: Environmental > Terrestrial > Soil > Wetlands > Peat | place: Sweden: Abisko, Stordalen Mire... | reverse complement strand
ATTCTGCATATTGTAATCAAACAAAATTAGAAAAATTATGATTAATATATTATATAAATTCCATTTAAATAAAAAAGATTTTTCGGCTTAAGAAATGGGAAATAAAATAATTTTCATCTATTTTTAGTAGTAAATCTATTTTGAAATGTGTTTTTTCATGAATTTTAATTAAATTTAATAGAAATTAATTATAATTGCGAATTTTAGTTTGTAAAAAATAAAAAAATTCAGTTTTTCCTCATTTAAATCAAATCTAACTCTTCACTCTCCCCCAAATACAAAAAATCATAAAGGTTGTCTCTTTCCTTCAAATATTTGTCGATAATGACTGTCTTGAAAGCAATCTCTTTTTGAGGAGAAATGCTAAATGTTTCAGCTTCCAAATTGTCTGTTTTATTTTCTCTATCCACATGATTCAAAAAATATGAAGAAAACATATATTTCATAATTCTCATTCCTATACCAAAAAAAATTTCTCTTTAAATTAATTGCCGAATTCACCTTGAAATCTTATAAATAGAATCAAAGGTCTTTGCTCTTGATGAATTACTGCTCCTCTTTCACGAATCCACTGTTCTTCCTATAATAATTTAATGAAATTATAAATAAAATTATGATTTTTTTTACATTATAATGCTTTTTCCATATATACATATAAGTCATTCCGAAAAAAATCGAAAAGGCAATTAAATATAAAGATTTCGAATTGTATGAGCTTTCAGGCATGAATTTATATTTCTCGACCTCAAAAGGAGATTTTTCCATGACTCTTCTCCGGCTATTTAAATATTTTTTTTTTATTCTGAAAAAATTCAAACTGAAGAATCAAGCGATAAAGCAATGCCGATCGTTTCATCGCTTCTTGTCGCTCCCGTTCCATGATTTCTGAGTTTTGCACAATTTTTAAAAAATTTCTATTTTTTTTCCATTAATTCAAATAATTTTTTTCTTTTTTTTCATAAAAAAAAGCACCTTCTTTTCATTTCCAAAATAAAATCCAATAAATGCTCAAAAATCAATTTTTTTGAATAATAATTTTGTTTTTATTTTTTCGAATTTTTCGGTTTCAAATGAGAGGTCAAAGCACTTTATATGGAAAATTGGAATTTTGGGAAAAGCGATACTTTGAGTAAATGAAAATTTTGAATTTGATAAGCATGATGATAGAAACCCGAAACCCTTTGATTGGTACCAGGATTATGATGGAGTGAAAGATATTGTGACACAATTCATTAAAAAAGATGGCAAAATATTAAATGTTGGTTGTGGGAATTCGTGTAAACTTTTAATCTTTAATAAATTTTCAAAGAAAAATTGAAGTGATGAGCGAAATTATGTATGAGGAGGGGTATAACTTCATTTATAATATAGATTTTTCCAAAAAATGCATTGGAATGATGCAGGAAATGTACAAAGATTACGGAGAAAATTTTAAATGTTTTTTTTTTTTCTTTCCATTTTCGAATCATTCATAAAATTTATAAGTTTATCTCATGGATGTCAGAAGTATGTTGTTCGAAAATGAAACTTTTGATTGTGTGATTGACAAAGGCACTTTGGACACCGTTTTGGTAAGAGCTTCTTTAAGAAAAAGAATTAAATTTAATTAATTTTCTTTTTTGTTTTTCAAATAAATATATTTTTAATTTTTATAAAATGTTTTGATATTTTAACGTTGAAAGAGTGGAGAATATTCAGGAATCAATTGTAGAAAAATGCTTGATCAAATCTATCGTGTCTTAGCCCCAAAGGGGATTTATATTTGCATCACTTATGGAGCAAAAGAAATAAGATTTCCTTATTTGCAAAGAGTAACATTTATTTTCTTTTAGTTAACTGCACAATCTTACAAATATTTTAGGAGGAATATGAATGGAACATAACCACTTTCAAAATATATAAGCCCAGAGTTGAAAGCGGGCAGGAAAACAACTCAATGGAGGAAAAAGATCCAGATGATTTCCATTATATCTACGTCTGCAAAAAAGGAGTAAAGATTTGATTATAAAAATAATAGTACATATAAAATTAAACAGATCGTTGATCCGAACACTGCTATTAGAAGAATCAGCCAAATGGTCCCCAACACTTCAGCAACTCCCAAACTTCCTTTTAAACAAAATTAATAACACCACTAAATAATATAAATTTAATAATTATTTGAAGAGCTACATGCAAAAAATAAAATATATAAATAAAATAACAGACATTTTTTAGCAAAACATAGCCTATGAGTTCACCTCTCTAATTGAAACTCCAAAGAAATAGAAATAGTTAAATTTTTGCTAGTATCTGACTTTTTTCATTGATTTAACAACACAAAACAGCAAAAAAAAAAGAAAAATAAGAAAAACAAAAATATATACACCAACAAATTTTATTCTCGTTATACTTTGCCAAAATGGGTGCAAATTGTTCCTACAACTGTTGTGCCAAGGAGGAAATGACTTATATAAAAAAGGCCCAAGAGCTCGAGGTCGATAACGTCATAAATAAAAACCAAAACGCCACAGAATCCAACGTTATATTAACCACCAATCGCCTTGAAAACAACATTCCTGAATTTAATGCCCAAAAGAATGAACTCAAAGCTATGAAAGAAGCATATGAGAACAAACCATCTTACCTTCCTCCAGCCCCTATCAAAGAGGAAGAAAACGGCCTAGATATAGATATGAAATACCTGAAAGAAAACGAACAATCAATTGTGAAATTACAGGCTAACGTCAGGGGCCACCTTGACCGCAAACATGTTGACGACATTAAAAAAACCAAAGACCCAAACGAGAAAAACGAATCTTCGAAAGGAAAGGACAAAAAAACCGAAAAACCAACCGATGACAAGAATCCCCCTAAAAAACAGTCACTCAAAGAAAACTCACAAAAGTCCCAGAAATCACAGAAATCTCAAAAACAACCACTCGATGGGATTGAGAAGCGCAAAGAGACAGAAGGTGCCAGTAGTAGTAACAACCATGGTGCTAACCCTGGTATGAGGAATCTCAACCAATTTAACGCATCTTCCAAGAATAATTTAGGTGTGTCATCGAAGATCTCCGGGGTGCCTGAGAATTCAGAGGCATGTCGTTTGATTTTAACAACAGTTGGCTTAACGGATAGAAAAGAGCTACCATCGATAACTTTTGAGAATGGTGCGACATATACGGGTTTTTGGTTAAATACGATGAGAGATGGTCATGGACAACAGAAATGGGTGGATGGTAGTTTTTATGACGGGGAATGGAAAAACGATCGTGCAAACGGTTATGGTAAATTAGTGCATGCAGATGGTGACATTTATGAGGGAAATTGGGTCGATGACAAGGCATGTGGTTATGGTACCTATATACATAAGAACGCAGCAAAATATGTTGGTGAGTGGAAGGATGATAAACAGAATGGTAAAGGGACTAAAACATGGCCAGATGGGGCAAAATATGAAGGAGATTACGCAGATGGGAAGAAGCATGGTGCGGGAGGTTTATTTTTTAGTGATGGTTCAGTTTATAAAGGTTCTTTTGTGAGGAATGAAATTGAAGGATATGGAGTGTATGTATGGCCTGACGGGAAAAAGTATGAAGGGGATTGGATCAGGAATAAAATGCATGGCAAGGGTAAATTGGTCTGGGCAGATGGTAGAAAATATGAAGGGGATTTCAAAGAGGATAAAAAACATGGAACGGGCACTTTCGAATGGGGGGATGGCAGGAAGTACATTGGAGGATGGGTGAACGGGAAACAAAATGGAGTTGCTACTTATTTCACAAGCTCTGGGGAAAAGAAAAAGGGGGAATGGACTGATGGAAAACGATTGCAGTGGATTGATGAGAAGGATAAGGCTTGATGTTAACGAGATGTAAATTTTTCAAGTTTTCATGTTTTTTTTTTAACCATTAGCATCGTTTTTTTAGGAACTGTGTTTAATAACTTATTATATAAATTGATAAATATTTTTTGGGTTGATTTTTGAATATTTATGCTTTTTATCATTAAAATATTTGCCATAAAGAATTTTGTCTGTTAATTTTTTAAATTTATATAATTTTTTTTTCCATCAAAATTTTATACCATTAAAGCTATCTCTCCTCCTAAACTCAACACTCCCGTAACTAGTCCCACCCCAAACAACACCCATGCTAGCTTATAAACAAAGAATTTTTTCCTTCTAACTTTCAAATAAAACGCAGCAGGTAACAGAAAAGAAATGGTATTTGCACAAATTGCTCCGACAATATTAAAAATCGGTCCAATTTCTTTTAAAAAAGTGGCAAAAATCAAGACTACAACATAAAGAATCACCGTTACCCAGAAAAATATCAAATCCGTCTGTTTTTTATTTTGAATATGCCTTCTTTGACTCCACGGTTTTTTTACCTTGAACTCATCAAGATTCCTTTCCTTTTGCTTATCTATGCAAAACTTTTTGATATCTTGATATAATGATAACAAATAATTTCTGCAGCCAAAGAAAAACAAAGGCACACTAAAAGAAACCGCAGTTGAAAAAGCAATCAAAAGAAGATAATAAAAGAAAGGTCCAATATCTTGAATTTCAATGCTCTTGAGGAAATTCGTTTGAATCTGATTTCCATAAGATAAATAGCCACAAACCCCCACGATTGAGTAAATTACCAACACCAAGGTCAAAGCCCAAAATGAGATCCACATCATTTTTTTATCATTAACATCTTGAATAGTTTTGTAAATAGGGAAAAAGTTATATTGAAAGGTATAGGCGAGAAAAACTGAAGGGAAACTGCCCATTCCCTTTTTGAAATCAAAGGAACTGTTTGGGAAGACATTGATATCAAGTGCAAGGGTGTTATTGGCCCATTTATTGAAGAAATTGTAAATAGTGAGAAGGAAATATATTATGATAGAGGTTGTGCTCAGGATCGAAACGAATTTCAGACGGTCAAAATTTTTATAAAAGACGAAAGGCAAAATTACCAGCCAAATTATCACTATCCATAAGTATTTGTAGGTCCACCAAGCTTCAATTTGTACGGTTTCCTGGATGATCTTTTCGAGGTTTTGTCCGAAAATTATGAAATATGACATGCACATCCCAAAATTATTAATAATAATTATTATGTCAATGGCCATTTTTCCTTTGTACCCAAAACAAAAGGTGCCTATTGTTCCATAATGAGCCCTTTTGGAATTATTCTTCACTCTCAATAAAAGCAAACATGAAAACATCGTCATAACATATACCATGAAGTAAATGAAAAGGCCTAAAATTATCCCGAAATTGCTCATAACGAATGGAAGACTAACCACCCCACCTCCAATTATAGTATTCATCAAATACATTATCGCCTTTAAGGCTCCCCCCTTAGAAGGTTCTTCAGCATGATTTTCTCCTAATTCTTCATCTGAACTATGATCTCGAATCGAAGGAGTGAATTGGTACTTTGGTTTTACTAGAAAAAAAGGCGTCTTCTCCTCTATTATCAGCTCTTCACTTAATATTTCTTCATTAGATTGGTTTTCTTTGCTGGGGATTTTTGAGAGACTTGTACAGATGGTTAAATTGGATGGATTGGATGGAATTAAGGGGATGTTCGCGTTGGGTGATGAATATTCTAGGGACTGCATTTTAGGCGTTGGAATAATAATATCTCGATGGATTGAATAAAAGCCTTTAAATTTTATTACCTAATAGAGATTAGTTATACAAATATTTGTTAAAAATTTCTAAAATTTGGAGGTAAAATAAAAGTATACTTTATTTATTTTTTATTTTTTAAAGTTTGGGGTCTCAAAAACCTTTTTCTCACAAATGAAAAAAATATATATCAACTTAATAAACTTGAATTTCCAAAAAAAGCTTGACTCAAATTAATTTTGTTTTTAATAATTCACGAAATAATTAACCCCTTCCAAATGAAATCCAATGCCTCTAATAAATACTACAATGAGACTGTTCGTGACAAACTTATCCTCAGTCCTCTCGACAAATACATAAAATATGACCGTTACCCATACAAAATGGTTCTTAGTCTCGCTCTTGTCATTTTAACCACTCTTGCAACATTCAACCTCCTAAATATTTATAGTCTTTCCGGACAAGCCCAGATAAAAGTTTGGAAAAACGTGTTAAATCTTGACGACACCCCGAATGGAGAAAACTTCTTCCTCTCAATACCAGATTTTCAAACGCATTTGTTTTCATTAATTGACAATCTTCAAAATATTAACAATATTTTCTTCCAAAAAATCGATGATTCAGATGCAAAATATTTCATTGAAGTGATACCAATGTACCCTGTTGCAGACACGCAGGTTTACAAAAATAATAACCTTTCTGAAGAAAGCACCTCAGAAATAAACCCTACCAATTTCTTAGAAAACAATTCTGAAACTCATCAAAACCAAAGTTTTTTTGAGGATAATTATACTTATAATGTTGATTTAAACGAAGGGGTTCTGCAGCCCTTTAATTTGAGTTCAGCCCAAGATATCAAAGGTTTTTTACAACGCGTGCATAAATTTTCATTTCGAATCAAAAACATGAAGCTTTATACCAACACCCAGTTTAAAACAGTCGATTATCATACATGTTGGGACGTGGATGTCCATTATAGCTTCCATAATGAGGCTTTCATCATGGCTAAATCGGTTTGTAATTTTATGCCCTGTAATAATGTCAATGAAAATGGGATTCCTGTCGATTCTACCAAGCTTTTATCAGGAAACAAGGTAAAATTGAATCAATTGGAATATAGTGAAAAGTTTATGGGTGATTCTGTGATTACTCTACATTTGGCAATTTTTCTATTTGGAGCAGTTTCTTTGATTTTGCATTTAAAGTACATTTATGAAATGATGCAGGTATACATTCAAACCCTAATTAAATCCAAAAGCACCAGGATGAAAGAAAGCGTTCTAGTTTCAGAATATTCCAATGAAACAGATATACAGTTATTCCAGAAGAAGATTTCTGTGAAAGCAGTAAAGTCATTGGAAAAGCTTTTGGAAACTGATAAGCCATGGCATATGTTAACTTTCCGTGAGAAGATGCTTTTTTTTGATTTCTGGTTTATTTTGGGTATTGTTGGAAATATGGTGCACATATGGGCTAGTATTTTGGTGTTTGCCCAGGAAATTGGCTCGAATGATTATCATGGCACTTATGATATAGAAATTTTGATTGGCTTTTCTTGTTTCTTGGCTTGGTTCAACATCATTCGTTACTTAGAATATAACAAGAATATTTTCACAATCAGCAATATTTTAAGGAAGTCATTGCCCCAAATGTTATTTTTTATCATTGGCTTCATCCCAATTTTCATGGCCTATGTGTTTTTAGGTGTTTCTTTATTCTGGAGATATGAGAAATTCAAAAACCCAAACGAAGCCACCATAAGTCTCTTCTCTTTAATCATGGGAGATAGCATCTATTATTTCATCACTACTGTCAGAGGATATGGATTATTATCCCTGATCTACTTCTTCAGCTTTTTGATCATTTTCTTCATGGCGATTCAAAATATTTTCGTTTCCATCATTTGTTCCAAAGCAAGAGAAAAGGACCCAGAACCCAAAAACGCTGAAAAAGCCAATATACCATCAGTAGAAAATCAGGTTGATGATTCGAAATCTGATATTCAAGATCTGATGATTGTGAATTCTGAGCCTAGAAAAATGAAAAAATTAGGAAGTCTTGAAAACATGAGTGAATCTGCTATGCCACTTTGGCAATCGAAAGGATTAACAAGAAATTATACAAGTAATACTCCCAAATCATCTAGTTCTAGAGCAAATGAACAATTGGGAAGCAGTCAGATGGGTGCTAGAATGAGTCAGTTTGGGATAAGTCAAATGGGGGTTAGTAGAATACCGAATGCATTAGAAAGAAGAGTATCCAACCCAAATGCTTTAGTTTCGCAAGAAGGTCCATTAAAGAATTTATTAAGGACTGTGACCTTGAGGGCAAGAACCAATATGAGTATGAAGAACTTGAAGAATTTGGAGGAATTGGAGTTTGAGAAAGATCGAATTATTGTAAGGTTGAAACATGATACGGAAAGTACACTTTGGTTTTTAGACACTTTGGCTAAGGAAAACGTGGAGCTGGAGTTTTATAAACTGACTTTGAGAGATCAAGTGATAATAAGGAAGGAATATTTGGTGGAGCTGAGTCATTTATCAGAAAAACTAAAGGAATTGATACATATAGCTGATAAACTTAAAAAAGATTTAAAGAGTGGACTTATTTAAAAATTCAGAGTTGTAATTAGATAATTCAGTTAGTGTTTAATCAGAAAAGTAGACCTATAAATTTAAAACAGACGGAAATTATTTAATTTATATATTTTCAGAATTTGTACAAAGTCAGGCTTTCCAAATTTTAATCAAGAACACTAAAAATGGTAATTTTATCATGGGTGGTTAATTTTTAGGGAAATTCTTTTAGCCTAAACCACCACCAAAGACCAAAAAGCAATTAAGAAAGGAGGAAATGGGTAAGTTTTCATTATTATTTATATCAATTAATTCCTTTTGTTTAAAGAGAGAAAAAAGGAGGAAGAAAGAATCCGACAAGAACAAGAGAAAGAGCGTTTGGCCAAAGAAGAAGAGAAAAGTCTCAAATTTTACCATACCACACATTTTATCTAAAAATTCATGTTTATTAGGGAAAGAACAAGAACGTTTGAGAAAAATCGAAGAGGAAAAATGGGCCAAAGAAGAATTTGAAAGGATAAATGAAGAAATGGTAAAATTTCAATACATTCTCGAAAAAAAAATCATTAAAAAAGAAATTGGATGTGGAAGACTGGGAAAGAAAAATAAAAGGAAGCAGTTTTTTCGCAGAGAAAAAAAACAAAGAAAATGAGGATTGGGCCAAATACATAACTTGTGATATGAAACACGATGCCTTCAAGGAATATGACATCAACACCTTCATAACAGAATATAGAGAGTTCAAAAAATGTAAAACTGAAAAAGAAATCCAATTTGATCTTATGAAGAAAATCCAGGATGCGGAAACTGTAACTTTTGAGTTTTTTATTAAATTTTCTATAAGAGAAAAAATAGCTTTGCAAAGACCTTCAAGATATTTATATGAGAGCCCGTGCTGATAACAAATTTGAGAAGGAACAATGGTGTTTGAATTATATTAAAGTGATGCATGAGATCACAATGAGTAAATATGAAGAAATTACTGCATATCTTGCAATTGTAAATTATTTTCCCCTCAAAAAATTAACAATGTTAAAATTTGTTTATTAGAACGCTGATGTTCTATTGGAAGAAAACATACTTAAAAGTGAATAAATTATAAAAAAAATATGGAGGTTTTATTTTCTTCATTAGTGGAAAAGGAAAAAAAAGATAACATCACAAAATCCTTCAAACAAGACGAAAAGCAAAAACAAGAGATCACCAAATTATATCCTGAATACAAAGATTTCCGCTATGGTCTCTGGATCAACCCAAACTCCAAAACCAGTTATCGTCATAAACCAATCGATTTTTCAGTGCTTGGCGTCCAATGCGAGGTGCCTAGAACATTGATGCCCATTGCCTTGATTATGAAAGTGTTATGGACGTCATATGACGCGTTTTCTGCAAATGATGTTTATTCCAAAGATATGGTCATAGGAGGTGTTTTGGATATAGAATGCTTTCAATTTTTACCGCAACCGAAAAAAGCGAACAATTGGATTTTGAAATATGATTATGAGGTGAAGGATGCGTTGAAGAAACATCATTATCCGGCTTTGGACTCAACAAATTATCAAAATGCATCTCCTGTGAAGGTTTTCTATATATTGCCACAATATGTATTCATTCATCCGAATGACAAAATACGAATTGCTGTTTGGGATGTAATATCATAAATTTTTTTTTTTTATCTATTCAATGTGTTTTTTTTTTTTTTATCCATTCAGTGTTTTTTTTTTTATCATTCAATATATTTTCTTTATTTTACATATTAATTAAATTTGATTTAAAAGAAAAACGCCGGATGGACAAATGAAAACATTGAGGAGGTCAAATATGATCCTGACAAAAAATTGCTCACCTTTTCCACCTCCAAATTATCCCCTTTGGCATATATTCAGGTTTAATATTTTTATTTTTTTAATAAACTTCGTATTACATTGTTCGCTTCATCTCAACTCACAAAGGAACGTTGCATTGACTATCCATATTTGAGTTGGAAACTTAGAAGTGTGTCAGATGACAGTGCTCTCATAGACATTCAAGGCAAAAGACAAGTGCTGAGATTCGAAATCGGGCCTGGATATGTTATTTTAAAACAACGGAATGAGCCAGAATTAGCACATCTAGTGAACAAAAAAATGACCCCAGGAACATTGCTATCTGTAATTAAAATCTTTTTTAAAATATGATTGTTTTTTTATCTCTCAGGAATTATCAAAATGTGGAATCCATCTATTGCCTGTTGAAAAAGATGCCAGCACAGCAAATATCAACTACAAGGTTTATTTTCAATAAATTTATTTAATTTAGAAATTTGCAATTTTTTCTATCAAATACAAATTTTGTGTTTTTTATCTAAATTTTCTTCAAAATTTCCAAAAGAACCAAGAGGCTGAATCCTTGGCTATCCAAGACATCTGTTTTGCTGTTCGTTCCTTTTTCATTAAATCCAGTCGTTGGAATCATATTATCAACTCAGAGAAAATCATCGTTCGGCTTCGTGAGAACCCTGAATTTGACGAGGACTTTGCAGAAGATCAGGAAAAAGATTGGAAGACTTTCGTTTGGTGGAAAAACAAGGTGGGTAGTATTAAGATGCGTGACTCTTATGAGAACCTTAATGAGAACTTATTAGAAGGGACATTAACTCATGCTCGATTGGACTTATTATTAACGAAACATAACTTGATAGCGAGCGATTTGGTAGATCGGATGAAAGACACTCAATATATTGTCTTCAATGACACTTTGAAGAGATTTTTGAAGTTGACCAAATTATTATCGTTTACATTCGAATAAAAAAATTGATAAATTAAAAGAATTTCATTTCGGTTAAAATAAATATTTGGATTTCTGAAAAAATTAACTTTAAATGCAATGAAATTCAGTTTCACTGTCCGTTTAGGCCCAAAGGCGCATAAAATCGAATGGGAAAAAGAGTTCCTAATTGAGGACCTCATCTTCATCATCGATTCTCTCTTCAAATTAGATAATAAAAATTTTCTGCTCTCAGATCAAGAAGGTTTTTCCTGAATTTCAGACATTTTTTTCATTCTAAATCTCTTAATAGGCCAACTAATTGAATTGAAAGAGATCTTTGAACACTCCTTTCTCTACAATGGGCATACATTTAACTTGATATTAGATGAATTGGGTATAAATCTTTGAATTTTTTAAAATCATACACTTTACAATCAGACATATTAAGAAATAAAAGCCAAGATGGTAGTTTTTTAAGCTGTGGAGACCTAGAGACTGTTATTTCGAGTCTGGAGCATGAAAAACAATCGATTTTAATATTTTTGGGCTCAGAAAAAACCTCTTCAGAAACCGTAAATTCGGTTCTTCAGATTCAGAAACGGTTTGAATTCTTTTTTAAAATTCTGCTGTTTTCCGCCAACCTTGAAAACGAAGAGGAATTGCAAATTCTAAAGAATTTCTTCTTCCTTGATCCTCCCTTTGTGTCGCTTTATGAAAGAAATGACAAAATGTTGGAAATTGACTTGAAGAATAATTGGGAATTCGTGAAGGAAGTAATAGAAAATCATCTGGTTTTGGAAAAAAAAAATGGGATTGAAGAAGAGGAGAAGCAAATAGATTATGGAGGGTTTTTAGAGTTGTTGGAGATTTTGTTCATGGAGAAAAAAATTACTGGTTTTTTATGAACTTTTTCATTAAATAATTTGGTTTTAGAGGAGGAGCTCTATTTCTTAAAATGCCAATTTTATGAAAACGGAGAATCATTGATGAAGAATGTGGGGAATAGTTTGAAGTAAATGTTATTTTTTTAATTTTTCAATGATTTTTTTTTAAATATAAGGAAACATGACATTTTCGAATTTTCTAATGTGATTTATGATTATTTGAGAGAAAACAAGTTGAATGCAAGCAAGAACTCTATCTCGGTCCATTCGAAAACAAAAATGAACCCATTGCGTAATTATTTCAAGGTGAATGAATTTTTTCAAGATTTATTATATGAAAAAAATTTTTTAAAAGCTGTTGTCGAGATGTAAAAAATTATTTTTGTTATCTGAAGAAAACTTCCAAATTTCAATGAAAATTTTGAATTCATCTCCCACTGCAACCAAAGAAACTCTCCAGACAGTTTTAGAAAAATTTGATAGGAAAGAAAGCTCGGCTTTCGAATGCTGGTACTTTTAAAAATTTCTAAACTTTTTTTATAAAGTTTGTCTTCTGCTAAAATTTTCGGCATAAATGATTTTTTTTATAATAAAAGCCATATTATCAATCAACTGATCAACTCATCCCCCGAGATTTTAGCTTTGAAAAATGAGCCAAATTACAATTTGGATAATTCCGGAGTGAAATCTCCCCAATTCTCTTCACCTAACAAAAGCTATTTCCTAAAAAATTGCAAATCTCCTCCCCAAAGGTAAAACTCTCTTACTTTCTAATGTTAAAATCATTAAAATTTATTAGCGTTTCTAAAAAAGAATATGATAATTCAATGTTGAAGGTTGAGAAAAAAAAGGAATATCATCAAATGGAAGAGTTCCTTAAAGAATATGAACATGAATTTGCTTTGGAAGAACAAGCAACTTTCAGATATTCATTGGAAAATGATGATCAAGCGTTCTTGATTACTCTCAATGAAGTTTTTGAGAATCAAAGAAATGAAAATTTGATTGATGTAAAAAAAACTAAATTTATAAATTTTATTTATTCGCGAAAAAAAAGGATGCTATTGTGATTTTGAAATCGCTACTTGAAGTGAAATTTTATAAAATTTTACAAGGGAAATTAGAGAAAAACCAATTGGATGGCATTGGGAAACATTTAGAAAGCGCACCTTTAAAAACTCATTTACAGGTTTGTTTTATTTATGATTTTTAAAGAAAATTATATTATTTTTTGTTTGTTTAGGATTTTTTAAAAAACCAAAATTTGGATTTGTTTTGTGAAAATTTGAAGTCTGAGTTCGCTAAAAATGAAAAACTTCAGACAAGAACCTCATCCAATTCATTTTCTTACGAGACATTCGAGCCCAAATTCAAATATGAAATCTCAATCACCAACTCCCAAGGGTCTAACATCATAGAATCCAACTACCAAAAACGTCTCTCTTCTGATATATCAAAAACTGAAGGCAAAATAACTAAAATTAATAAAATTTAAATTAAATTGTTGAATATGAAAGGAAGGGACTCCTTACCAAAGATAAATCAAATAAAAGAGGAATGTGAAGTAAAAAGTCACAAAAAAGTTGAAGTTGAGGAAAAAGAAGTGATTCCAGAAGAAAGTGAGGAAATGAAAGAAAACGAGGAAATTGAAGAAATAAAAGAAAATAAAGAAATAAAAGAAAAGAAGGAATTCAAAGAAAAAGAGGAAATCAAAGAAATTGACAAACTAAATAAAAATCTGGAAAATTTTAATCGGAGTCAAGGAAAAGATCTGATTTCAAGCTCATGGAACGATTTGAATAGCATGACAAGTTTGACAAATGATGAACAATCTCCTTTTCTCAATGCTTTTAAGACTTTTTATCAGGAAAAACTTGATAAATTTCTCGAGAATTCAGCATTTAAGGAATATGTGCATAAATAAATTTTTCTTTTAAATATGATTTTTTTAGGAGGAAATGTTCAAGAAAATCATTATAAAAGCATCTATGACTTTGAATCGAGAGGAAGTTGACTATTTGGAGAAGCTATATGAAGAAGTTTGATATTTTATATAATTTTATTAATAATGAGTAAACTATTAATATTTTAGCTTGATGTTGATTTGTTGCAAGTTATAGAAAATTATAAAAGCAGCCAAGATTCGGATAATTTGAAACAAGATTTGAGGTTTGTTTTTAAGTCTTTTTTTAAGTAATTACCATAAAATCAAAAGGAATCTCGTTCATACAAAGGATTTTGAAAAATTACATGATTGTTACAGTCCTTATTCTCTGCAGAAAATTAAAATCTATCACCATTTGGACCACAAGCTGTCAAAAATAATGGTAATGAACAAAATTTTTTTTTAATTTGAGAACTTTTTATTAAGGCTTCAAGCAAAATCTCGAAAGACATAAAGGATGTCCTTACGTTACTCATTTTCAGCTTTGACTTTTGTCTTTATGCGATATTAGAGATTTATGAACACACCCGTCTCTAAACAAATCTAATACTCATTAGTTATTTTTTATTTTTTAGTAAACGTCGAAGACTTTCTCGAAAATTTAGTCATTTTTCTCAAGAAACGCAAATGCAAAAAATTTCTCATGGTCATTTTATTTAATTTACTTAAATTAAATTTTCTCTTTTTTTAAAGAAAGCAGCTCTTTTCAAAAAAAAGGAAGTCTTCGAGCAAATGAAAATAATCTTCGCATTCAGTGCAGATCTAGAAGATTCTGAAGTCATCTTATTACAAAAGATAACCTTCCAGCAGCAATTCACTTTATTATCCTTGCACAATCAATTCAAGATCCATAAAAATAAAACATTGTTTATAGAAAACATCGAAAATTATCTACAATCTCTGGATAGTAACATCCCTGAAATAAAATTTAATGCCTCTTCTAAATTTCACAGATAAACAGAATACACAAGAATTTCCAATCGTTGAACGAAAAAAAGAAAATGAACCAAGCCAAGATGAAAAAAAAGAAGAGGAAGAACTTCTGGAAGATAGTCCGATCATAATAGAAGGTCCAATAGAAAAAATGAAGAAATCAGCAATTAAAGACGCTGCTAAACGTTCTGCTGATTTTGAAAGGGAAAATGTTCAAAACCCATCAGAAGTGATTCTTTCTCCGGAAGAAAAGAAAATGGAGTTTCTGAGAAATCTTTTCAAAGACCATAAAGAGGAATTTGGGGAAATCAGCTTGGCATTTTTAAAAATGGTAAATAATGGTTTTTTTTTTCAAAGGGTTTTACTTTTTTTTGTTTTTTTTCATGGTTAATCCTTAATTTTTTATCATTTTTTATTGTTATTTTGATGTTATTTGAGATTTGAGATTAAATATCATTTTAAAATAAAGGATAGTATTTTTACTCTAGATTGAGTTTTTCTTAATTTTTACCTTTAAAACTTCTTTTGTAACAGATGATTTTCGAACAAAACCAAATGATTTTGGGAGTTTTTGAGAGCTTCTTTGAAATCAACGAGCATGAGGAATTCATGGAGAATTTGCATCTTTTTTTCCAAGCTGAATATCAAAGTAAAACTATAAAAACCAAAAGATTTTTGCAAAAATACAATTTATTAGAAACTTTTGAGAAAACCATTTTCTCTTTAATCGAGCCATTGCATTTGGAGCAATCGAAAGTCCAAATTATTAAATTTATGACATTAAATTGAAAAAAAAATATTAAAAGCTTGATACTCTGAAAAAATATGTGCAAAATCAAGACGATAATTTGTTAGGGGGATTTGAGATTTTGGCATTAAATAATAAGTCAGAGGAAGAGAAAGGTGAGTTGCTGGACACTATTGAGAAGTTGTTAAATTTTGAAAAAACGACTTGATATTACAAATTAAAAAAAAATATTTAATTATTATCTTCGAGAATTCATTTTATTTCGTTACTTAAAGCAGCTACACCTTGTTTGAAAATCACATGTCCGATAAAATAAAAATCAAGTTCAACGACTATAATTTCATATTTTCCTTTCTCTTCGAATGCCAGAAGAACAATACTTTGAATATCCAAGAAAGGGACAAAATCAAAGCAGATTTCATCAATCAAAACGAAAATCTTATCGATCTTTATAATGATAGCAAAAACGAAAACCATCAAAATCTGCTTTCAAAATTAAAAATTTATCTTTTCGCCAAGTCCCTACACAAAAATATGTCACAACCTGAAGCAAAGAAGGAATTAGAACCTCAGAAGCAGCCCCATGCAAGCTTCACCCCAAAACAAATGGGTTCAAACCCAAATTTGACGAGGTTCTTCCAGAAAAATAAGGAGGAACTCAATGAAAAAGAGAAATTCACCAGAAGCAAACAACGGTGCTCCACTGCTCAAGTGTCAGCGATTCAAGGTTTAAATTTTCTTTTTAAGGAAATATTTATTGTTAGTGTTTTAGAAAAAAAGCTCTTCAAAAAGAATAAAACTTGTGAAATTTTGATCAAGAAGGTTTATTAAGTATTTTTTTTTGGAGATTGTATAAAAAAGGGAGGTTCATGCAAAATTTTGAAATAAATTTTGTTTTTTTGCCCTTTTGAAATTTTACATTATTTTAAAACTTACAGTTTTTACGAATTTTTTTATATTTCTTTTGTTTTTAAAAACATAACATCTAATTTAATTATTTTTTTCCTTAGCTCAACTCTCATCAAGAGGGCCAAATCGAAGTTGCTCAAAGATTGCTATCTCTAAAAAGCAAGAAGAGCGGCAAAAAAATGGAAGTCAATAAGCTTCCTTTTGATAAAAGCATTTATATCAACACAGAGCTTTTTCCTCTGACCGATTTGTAAATTATAATTTTATTCTTATGATCGAACTTTTCTAGAACCAAAAATAAAGAAAACCCATATTTGATGGATGAGATCAAAAGCCATTACAAACAATTCAAAGTGAGTTCGATTTATGTAAAGTCTATATTTTATGTAGGAATCTGTGAAAAGGAAAAATTTGTATACTCTGATTAATTTTGAAAATTTCAAACCTGGGAGGATCTATGAGTCAGTGAAGGATTTTGTGGAATTTTATTTGAAATTGAATAATTTTTGCTTTCTTTCCTATGTTGATGGTGAATTCCAGGAAAGTGAATTGTACGATTTTTCAAAAAATGAATTTCGAAAGGTCCAGATGACAATGGTTCACAAAAAAATTAATTTTAAAATAAACGATTGATTTTGAAGGAATTTATGAAAACGCTTAAGGAGATGAAGTCTTTCATTGATTTAAAAGGAGAAAAAAATATATACTCATATCTAATAGATGAACTTCATCTGGAGAAAATATATAGGAACATATATTTTCTTCCTCTTTTGTATCAAAACAAGAACATGGCTCTCCTTTTTATGCCGCAAGACGATTCAGTCTTTGGTTTTTTTCTCCGGTGCCTTTTTTTCCTTTAAAAAATCAAGAAAAAAACTTTTTGTTTCAGCAATAAAAATGAAACGTTTATCATAGAAATTTTGGAAAATTATGCTAGAATTCTGATAGATTTGATTGTTAGTTCAAGGGTATCTCTTTTCAGGTTGATAATTCTTTTTTATTTGATATATCGTTTTTCTTCAAATTAGCATCGACAATAGTGTCACGGATAAAATTTATGATTTCAGCAAAAAGTTCATTTCATACTTGCCGATCAACTTCTTAATTGAAATGCGAAATTTGATGAGACATCAGTTTTTCTTGAAATGGTCTTATTTTTTTTTTTTTAATTTTTATGTTTTTTTCATAGGGAGATTGGTTTTATAAAAAACCTGAAACAAATGAAAAGCAATAATTGTCCATTTTTAATTCCCAACAGTGATCTTCTCATCTATTTTGATCGGGAATCCAAGGATTTTGATCAAATTGTCAAAAGCGTCAACATAGTCAATTTTAATAATAATAATATGTTTGAAAACAATTATTGTTGTCAAGATTGAAGCTTATTATCAAAAATTCAAAACTTTTCTCAATGAGATCATTGATGATTTGACGATGTATAAGCAACTCCTCAAAGAAAAAAGCATCATCATGGACTTCGATTCATTGGGCTTCCTCTTATTTTTGAATAGAAATCTCTCCAGTTTTTCGTAAAAAATCTTTCTTTTTATTTTTTATTATTGTCTAATAGAGAAATCAACTTAAACTATCGTAACACAAATGACATACATAACATCCATTATGAAGAAGTCTTTTCAAAGAAACCCACTATAATAAAATTTTTGCAACTACAAACCACGGAAATAAAGAATTCCAATTTCTACGTGACGAAAACTTCACGAAGAACCAGCGCCTTGATGCCACAGTGTGTTGATTTAATAATTAAGAAAAAAGCCAACATGAAGTTCAATGGTTTCTATCTGATTTATGATGAAGAGATGGAGTAACAATTGCTGAATATACTCTATCAAAAAATAATTATTTAGGTTTAAAAGTAATGAAACTATCGAAATGAGAGAAAGTGATGAAAGTGAGGAAGACGGAATTATCAGCGATAGTGGGATTGATAAAAGACATCAATCAGTTATGTTCAAATCACAAACCAAAAATGATATCCAAACTTCGTTTAAGCTTCAAGAAATATTGAAAAAGCGGTTCAAAAGCTTCACTAGAGTCAAAAAATACAAAGCCTTAGAAAATAAAATAGTCATTTTATTTTACTATTTTTTTTTTTAAGATATTTTGCAAAAGTGAATTAGTACTTTTACTAATTTTTTTTTTTCATATAATTTTGCAAAAATAAAATATATTTTACTAATTTTTTCATATATTTTTGCAAAATTTAGAAAGAAATCAGGATCCTTAATCCCGAAATCCAAGATTATTATGTTCAAGAGTATTTCCCTGATGTTCCTCAAATGTCCCCTGAAAAAAATGATCAAGAAGTGCAATCTTCCATAAATTCTAGATCCCCAAATTTGCGTCCCCAAGGGTCTGTTAATATCTTCGATGGGCTTACTGAGGAAACCGAATGGATCTTTGAATTCAAAACTTTTAATTTCAACATCCTCAAACTTTCACAAGTCAAAGATCAGTTTCAATTGACAATGAAAGTCCTGATGACAAATGCCAACATAAACAAATTTAATGTCTCAATGTCAAAATTTTCAGAGTTTTGGCAGGAATTGAGGAGGAAATATGAAAAGAGACACAACTTCTTTCATAACTTTGAACATGGGCTTAACGGTAAAAATACTTGGAATTTTTACAAATCAAATTACATAAAATTACAAAATTGTTTTATTTTTGGTGTTTTTATTTTATTTTTTTTTTTTTTTTTTGTGGACATGAAGTCCTCCAACTTCACATGTGTTATATTTTTAAATTCACACTCTTTTTAAAAAAAAATTAAAAAAATTCACTACAAAATTTTATTTTTTGTTAAAATTTTTTTTTTTTTTTTCAGTGATGCATGGATGTTATATGTTCACGAACAGCACATCAGTGAAATTATATTTATCAGATATGGAGAAGTTCGCTTTGGTTTTTTCAGGTTTATGCCACGATGTTTCTCATCGAGGATATACCAACAATTTTGAAATCCTCTCATATTCAAAACTTACTATCAGATATCATGACAAATCGGTTTGTTAGACAAAAATGCAAAGAAATTACAGATTATTTTAGGTTTTGGAACAACATCATGCAGCTACCACTTTTTTGCTGATGAGGAAAGAAAAGAATAATTTTTTAGCGAGGATGGAGCCCCAAATATTCCAATTTTTCCGAAAATTGGTGGTGACGAACATTTTAGCCACTGATATGAAGGAACATTTCGAATATCAGAATAAATTTGAAGCTTTTTGTAATGAGATCAAGGATAAGCAACATGAATTTGGTAAAAAAAAAATATGTATTTATTATAATGGCGCATGATTTTTTTTAGAAAATTCTGAAAACCATAGAATCCTATTGAGCAATGTGGTGTTGCATTGTTGCGATTTCTCAGGCAATGTAAAGCCTTTTCCTATTGCCAGAATCTGGAGTGAAAGAATCAACAGAGAATTTTCGAAACAAGTATATATTTTTATATTTATAACATTTGTTTGGTTGAATAATTATAACATTTTTTTCTAGTATAATAAGGAAGATGAATTGAAAATCGCCCAGACTCCCTACATGAAAAATCTTGACAAAATAGAAATTATGTCCAAAGCAGAAAGCAATTTTCTCAAAGTCATCGTTCGTCCCCTGTGGTCAGTTATAAACAGTTTCTTATCTGATGAATTGGCTGAAGAAATCCAAATATTAAACGACAATATAATCGAATGGGAAAAAATTTCGAATAACTATGCAGGAGGCATAGATAAAAAGAAAAGCTCATTTTTGAAGATTGTTCAGGTGAAGGAAGAAGAAACCAAAGAGGAAAAATCCTTATCATTGGATAATAGCATTTTGCATCTCCCTGAGAGGAATAACAATAGCATAATATTTAATCCTGTTTCAAGGCGTACTTCGCAAATGGATCAGGATGAAATGTCTTTGTTGAATAGCCAAACGAAGAAGAGGAAAAGTTTTAAAAAGGTTGATTTTTCTGTTTTGAAATAACCCATCTGAATTTTGTGTTGATGTGAAAATTAATTTTTAAAGGAAAAGAAAATCTTATTTACTTTCTAAAAAATTAAATTTAACAGTTTTTAAAAGAAATAAATGAATTGAAATTTGTAAAAAAAATTTTTTTTTTGAATTTTTTTAAGTTTCTTCAGTTAAAAATTTAAAAAAAGAGGGAATTTTAAGATTTTTATCTCTGGGAACCTTCAAAAATTGTTTTTTTGTCAAGTTGTATTCTTCCAAAATGATTTTCAAAAATGATTTTTTTGCATAATTTAGGTTTCTCATCTCCCTCTCTTACCCCTTGTAACTCTAAATATTCTCTCTTATTTATCACATTTTCATATTTCAAGCCGTTTGTTTTATTTTTTCTGCAATAAAGAAATGTTGTTAATCCCTGAAATTTCAGACATTTCACATTTCTTTTGATAAAATCCCCATTTTTGTTTTTTAGATTAACCTTTAAAATTTCATAATCTTTAATTAGGACCTCCTTTGGTTTTCTCATCAGCTCAACTTCATATTTGACTCTTTTGTTATTTTCTTTGAAGAAAATTTTTTTTTCTACAATTTTAAAGGCGGCTTCCATTTTCTCTTCAAAACTTCCCCAAGAATTATCGATGATGTTGAAATTTCTATGTCCACAATATATCTCCTATATAATTTTATCAATTCTTCGGGCGGTCTCTGCGTTTTCATGTCTTGCCACATTGCCTGATAAACTGTAATATTCTTCTGCTCCATCTGCGGATGTGACCATATGAATAGTGCAATCATATCTCATATTAAAACTCATATCTTGGTTCCAATTGTATTGGTTCTTTATGATCTCCCTCATTTCTTTAGACATATATGCCCATGCATCCTGGATTCCGCGATCACATAGGATCACAGTTGGGCCATCACTAATTTTCTCTGCAATGTCTCTGTAAATATTTTCATATTCTATTTGCAAATTCATATATGTTGTAAAGAATTCATATAATTCTCGGTGAAAAGGTTCCTATGCTAATAGTGCCACCTCCTTGGACCGTAAGAGTAGGCAATTCTTCAATTTTAAATACATTTAACCCCTTGCTCAGAAGCTTCTTGGTAATATAATCAATAGTAGTTGTTTTCCCACCGCAAGGACCTCCTGTGAAGCACACCACTGAGAGAAATTTAGAGGTGGAATGATAGGGGAGGACATCTTTTTGCAGCAAATTGACAGGTGCACTACCTATAGAATAGGAAAAATAGCGGAAAAGGATAAAAACGGAAACATAAAATTATTATGGAAAAAGGGAAAAAGTTGGAAAAAAACGGAAAAAATTTTTTCGGAAAAAAGAAGGAAAAACAGAAAAATTGATAAAAAGGAAAAAAACAGAAAAAAAAAAATGAGGAAAAAGCAGGAAATGAAATAAATAAAATCTCAACAAAAAAAAACAAAGAGAAATTTTAAAAACAGAATTTAAATTTCATTTTTTTCCTTTTCAATTTTTTTTTTCTATTTTTTTCTTTTTTTACTTTTTCTCTTTTTTTCTTTTTCCTTTTTTTTTCCAAATTTTTTTTTTCTCTTTTTTTCCTTTCAATGTATTTCTGTTTTTTTCTTTTTCTCCTTTTTTTCCGATTTGAGATATATTATCAAATTGACATGGGGAAGGAAATCTGCAATTTGATAATAAGCTTTGTTTGGTTTTTTATTCTTTTTATTCTTTCGAGGTCTTTTGATCAATGAATAGACAATGTAATAACTTGAAAGAAGAAGGACGATTGATAGTGAAAGGACATTCCATTTATCAAAATAATTCATTCAAAGATTCAGCTTTTAATATTGTTTGGATGCATGTAGTTTTTAAAATAATTGGCATAAGAAATATATTTTGCAGAGATTAATTTCATTAATTTTTCTGTTTTTGGCTTTTCTCAATTTTTTTATTTGATTCGAAAATAATAAGACCCTTCGAAATAAATTTATTTCATGATGAAATAGCTTTCTTGTTTTTTAAATATAATTTAAATTCCAATTTGAACGAATTTTTACAAACAAAATTCAATGAAAACACTATCACTAATCCTCATTATCTTTGTCATCTTAAATGTTTCTTCCTCGAAATGTCAATCTTTCCAACTTTTTGTTATAACCTAATTCCTTTCTAGTCTCATCTCCGCATCGAATGCTTCAAGTTTTGAGAGTTCTCTCCGCAGAATGCAATTTCCATGGTTTTCTTTTCAAAGGCGAATGCTTTTGTGAGAAGCAGTACGACGGTACCAACTGTGAAATAAAAAGTACTTTCATCCATATTAAAAAAATCCCTCAAAGGATCTCCTTAATAGGCGATCGAGGAATCTATGACACAGATGATAAATGTGAAGCTGTATCAGCTAAACTTGACTATTTAGACAACATTTCAGCTGATTACTACCCTGGTGACGATGATATGTTTTCAAGACTAGATGACACATCTATTGGTCAAGGCCAAGCGGCTTATGGAGACATCTCAAATTCTTGGATAAGTAACTATTGGATGATGCCTCAATATATAAAATTTCAATAGAAATGCATGACATTGTTTCGAACTTCTCAATCTTTAATGAGTTGGAACCAACAGATATCAGACAAGGGGCTTTGGGAGACTGTTATTTATTAGCAGCCTTTGTTTCCTTGACAACAATTGACAAAGGAGCACTCATCAGAGATGTGTTCACTTCAACTGTAAATAAATTTTCAATTTTTGAACATAGGGATTTTTTTATAGGATGATAACCCAAATCATGTTTATATTTCAAGATGGATGATAGATGGCAAGCCTAGATATGTAGGAGTTGATGACTGGATACCAGGAAAAGATAATAAGCCATATTTTGCAGCACCTTCTACGAACAATGACACTTGGCCTGTTATTTTGGAAAAATCTTGGGCGAAAATCCACGGAACTTATATGGCCATTGAAGCAGGATGGGTAAATTTTTTCATTCTTTCAAAAATGCATTTTTTCTTCTAAACTTTTAATTTGTTTATTTTTATTTTTCATTGAATTTTTCATTTTCAAATAGCACACCGATGTTTGGCAAGCCTTGACTCAAGCTCCCGGTTATGACAAATACCACACTGACAAAGACACTCCTGATGGAATTTGGAATACAATCCATGACCTCCTTTCAAAACACTATCCAGTAGGTTCGGCCACGGTGAACGTAGAAAAAACTAACGAGGTTTCTGGTCACGCATATTCCATCCTAGGCGCTTATGAAGTGATTCTCCTCAACGGCAAAACAGAAAAACTGATCCGAATGTACAATCCTTGGAACAGAGAAGTCTGGTTGACTAATCCATGGAGCGACAACAGTTCTAATTGGACTGAGAGTGTGAAGGCTCAAGTACCATATGTTGATGCAAATGATGGTATTTTTTATGTTTGTGCGGCTGATTATTTGGCTAATTTTGGCGTGACTAATTGGGCTGAATTACGAGATGATTATGATGTGACCTTCCAAGACATCGCTACCAAGGATGTTCTGGAGCAAGATATCAATTACACCACAGTTTTCACATATACTCCAAATAACAATTTAAGCAATTTGACTTTTTATGTATTGATTGATACTTCTGATACAAGATTAAATTTGGGTTGTGATAATCCATTTGATACAATTGATCTGAAAGTCATAACTCCAACAGGAACAATCCTTGGATTGGATATCTATGGATATAATGTCAAAGTCGCAAATGCAACTGCTGGAAACTACACTGTGACTGCAACTGTTATAAAACATAAGGATTATGTGAAATACTTCACCATTACCATTTATGGACCAGAAAGTCAATCTGTTTTCTTTCCTTTAGCGAACAATTATATCGTGTATAGGAGAATAGATTGCCTAAACGATTGTTCTGATCATGGAGATTGTAACAATTACAACGGAAAATGCATATGTGATTTTGGCGTTATAATTTTTTTCTCAATAACATTAAATAGATTTTTTAGTGGAATGGAACTGATTGCTCAACCGATATCTCAAATCAGACAGATAATGTTGTTGATCAGACTTGCGATGGAAAGACATGTTCATATAATGGAATTTGCATCGATGGTCTTTTTTTAACGTTTTTATAATTTTACGTTTTTAAAATATAGGAATGTGTATGTGCAATATTGGTTTTTCAGGTGACAATTGTGAAATTTTCAGCAATTCCAACACCACAGACCCATGTTCTAACCAAAATTGTTCAGGAAATGGTGTTTGTGATCCTGGTAATGGAACTTGCATTTGTAATACTGGATTTGCTGGAGATAACTGTGAAACTGCAACAGATATATGTGAAGGCAAAAACTGTTCAGGAAATGGAGTTTGTCATCCGGTGAATGGACTTTGCATTTGCTTCAATGGATTTGTTGGGGATAATTGTGAAAGCACAGAACTTTGTGATAACAAAAATTGTTCAGGAAATGGTGTTTGTCAATCGACTGATGGAACTTGCCTTTGCAATAATGGATTCGCAGGGGATAATTGTGAAAATACTGTGGACTTATGTGCTGAAAAAAATTGTTCAGGAAATGGTGTTTGTAATCAAGGATCTTGCATTTGCTTCAATGGATTTGTCGGAGATAACTGTGAACGCGCAGACTTGTGTGAGAACAAAAATTGTTCAGGAAATGGTGTTTGCAATCAAGGAACTTGCATTTGCTTCAATGGATTTGTTGGAGATAATTGTGATACCGCAGATCTGTGTGTGAACAAAAATTGTTCAGGAAATGGCGTTTGTCAACAAAAAGATGGAACTTGCATTTGCAATAATGGATTTGCAGGGGATAATTGTGAAAATACTTTGGACCTATGTGCCAACCAAAATTGTTCAGAAAATGGTGTTTGTGATCCTGGCAATGGAACTTGCTTTTGTAATCCTGGATTTGCAGGAGATAACTGTGAAACTGTAGCAGATATATGTACAGGCCAAAACTGTTCTGGAAATGGAGTTTGTCATCCAGCAAATGGACTTTGCATCTGCTTCAATGGATTTGTTGGGAATAACTGCGAAAGCGCCGACCTTTGTGATAACAAAAATTGTTCAGGAAATGGTGTTTGTCAATCGACTGATGGAACTTGCCTTTGCAATAATGGATTCGCAGGGGATAATTGTGAAAATATTGTGGACCTATGTGCTGAAAAAAATTGTTCAGGAAATGGTGTTTGTAATCAAGGAACTTGCATTTGCTTCAATGGATTTTTCGGAGATAACTGTGAAAGCGCAGACCTGTGTGAGAACAAAAATTGTTCAGGAAATGGTGTTTGCAATCAAGGAACTTGCATTTGCTTCAATGGATTTGTTGGAGATAATTGTGATACCGCAGATCTGTGTGTGAACAAAAATTGTTCAGGAAATGGCGTTTGTCAACAAAAAGATGGAACATGCATTTGCAATAATGGATTTGCAGGGGATAATTGTGAAAATACTTTGGACCTATGTGCCAACCAAAATTGTTCAGAAAATGGTGTTTGTGATCCTGGCAATGGAACTTGCTTTTGTAATCCTGCATTTGCAGGAGATAA
>Ga0302320_10006522_pt1 | contig 25885 bp, 14 predicted proteins | sample Bog_T0_3_FD_202130 | JGI IMG/M metagenome (GOLD analysis project Ga0302320, IMG submission 202130) | Peat permafrost microbial communities from Stordalen Mire near Abisko, Sweden - Bog_T0_3 | ecosystem: Environmental > Terrestrial > Soil > Wetlands > Peat | place: Sweden: Abisko, Stordalen Mire... | reverse complement strand
GAAAAACAATGAGCTTGCCGTGAACCCCCTCGGTCTGACCATCGTGCGCTTTCGGGCCGACCAGGCATTCAGCTAGGGATTCATCGACCTGCCCAGAGGCTTATTCATGTCCTTTCATGCTACTAATGCGGCTAGCTTTTCCTACCTGTCCTCGTGTGCGGTAGAGTCAGCGAACAAGAGCCTTTCGACGCGCAACTACGGTGGCGAATTGCGCCCTTCTTACGGCGGAACTTGCCCCTCGAATCGCACTGCAATTGCGGTGAACTTCCGCAGCCAGTGTGCAGATGACAACCTTGCTCTGGAGCGTGTCTGCCGTTATGTATCCCGTCTTTTTCTCGGTCACAGCTTCGGGGCCTTTCCGCCGCCCGGCGGCACTCGGTCTTCTGCTTCGCATTTCGCGCCCCTTTGGGGTCTCGGTTCCTCCCAAAACAAGTTTGAGAACCACGGCGAAGAACGCCTCTCAAACTTCTTTCGGGCCCCTCCCAGAAAGCAGACCTTCGGCACTTGGGAGCCGGGCCCACTCGCTAAGCTCCGCCCAGTGTGACCCGAGCAACAACGGGCGAATTCAAAAAACGGAGATACTCTCATGTACCAGAACAAAGTAACCCTCATCGGCTTTCTCGGCAGCAACCCAGAAGTTCGCACCGCCAACAACGGCAGCTTCACGACACTCTCGCTGGCAACCAAGTCCTCTTACAAGAAGGACGACAAGTACATCTCGCACACCGAATGGCACCGTTGCGTAGTCTTCGGCAAGCTCTCAGAGTTCGCCAAGACGCTCACCAAGGGCGCACATATCCAGGTGGAAGGCGAACTGCGCAGCCGGGAGTACGACAGCAAGAAGACGGACACAAAGCAGCGCGTCTGGGAAATTCGGGTCGCTTCGATCCTGAAGCTGGACCGCGCCGAAAAGGCCGCCCCGGAAGATCAGGATCACGATGAAGTACCCCAGGAGGAAACGGCTGCATAAGCCCTTGCTCTTCACGTTTTCGGAAGCCCGGCTAACCGCTGGGCTTCCATCGCTGTGAGGTTCCCACTATGAGCTTCGAATTGATCCTTCCATTCCTTCGGCCTATTGAGTCGCTACTGCTCGACGAAAACGTCAGCGAGATCATGGGCAATCCCGACGCCTCATGGTGGTACGAACGCGACGGCATCATGTTCCAAGAGCAGACCATTTCGTTCGATGCCGGCAAGCTACAAACAGGCCTCGAAGTTATTGCTAATCAACTCGGTAAGAAGCTCGATGAGGACAACCCACTCCTGCACGCACAACTCCCGGACGGGAGCCGGTTGGCGGCAGTCATCCCGCCGGTTGTGCGCTGTACACCTGCGCTCATCATCAGGAAATTCACCAGCCGCCATTACACAGTTGATGATCTGATCGCTCGCGGCACGCTGACGAGGGCGGTTGCGGACTTCTTAGCCGGGCAGATTCGCAGCGGTAAGACACTCCTTATCAGTGGCGGAACCGGTACCGGCAAGACCACGCTATTGCGGATACTGGCCGGCTTTATTCCCGAACAGGATCGCCTCGTTGTCATCGAGGACACCTCCGAACTTCAAATCCAGAAGCCGAATATTCTGCCGACGGAATGCCAGACGGATACGTTCAAGGCCAAGATAACTTTCGACGACCTGCTAAAGTCCGCTCTCCGCTGGCGACCGGACCGCATCATTCTCGGGGAAGTCCGCGGAATAGAGGCACGAACACTGCTCGATTCCTTCAACACGGGCCATGCGGGTTCAATGGCTACGATCCACGCCAACTCGGCAGAGAAAGCCCTTCACCGTTTCGCCAATCTCGTGATGCGCAGTCACGCGCAAAGCACGTTCGCCGATACCGAAGCCGAGATCGCAGAAGCTGTCGATTTTGTCGTCCATGTTGAACGTCAGCCAGGCCGCCGCGTTGTTCGCGAGGTGCTTGCGCTTCGCGGCTATGACCGCGACGCGAAACGCTTCCTCATTGAGCCCGTCTTCGAGGTACAACATGCCACAGCATCGGCGCGGACTACGGCACTTATTGCTGCTGACTCGCTAGCCAATTCTGCGCACAACGATTCGTTAATTCCACTACCTATAAAGGAGAACCCACATGCCACTGCTTGAGATCAACCAGAGCCGCCACATTTGTGCTTCTGTCCGACTCGATGAGGTCACCGCCGCACAGGTCGATCAGTACGCCGCCTTCATACACGCATCCGCGGACGATGTTGTGGACAAAGCGTTGAACTACGTTTTCTCAAAGGATCGTGACTTCCAGGACTTCCTGAAGACGGCACACGCCAAGCAGGTTGCCCCCGCTTTGCGTGTTCGTAAAGGCCCGAGCAATGGTGCGACGGATCAGCCGACAAAGAAGCTTGCGGCCGGGGTCGAGTCCACGGCTTCTGCGCGCGTAGAGAAGGCATGATCGTCCATTCAATTTCGGGGTGGTACAAGAACGGTGCTTCGCACCGGAAGAATTTTGACACTCCACCCCTTCGAGGGTCGTGCAGGTGCACCACGGTGCACTTTCAGCACTTTCAAAGACATAACGATTTCCGGTGCACTTGGGTGCACCTGTTAAACCCGAGGGAGCATGGCAATTTTGAAAGCTACGGCACATGCCATTTCTGACAGCGACCGCGCTCTAAATCGCGTCTTCCCCGTGACCGCGAAGCTGACAAAAGAAGAGATGGGGAAGATTACCGAGTTTGCCAGGTCGCAGGGACTTGCACGCGGGGAATGGATACGTGATGTGATCCTCAAGGAAATGAGTAATGGATCGCACAGCGATCCATTCCTCGCCGAGATTCTTGGGGTTCGTTTGCTCCTGGTAAACGTGTTGCGGCCTCTGGCCGCAGGCCAGAAACTCACGCCGGAGGCGTTCGACAAACTGCTCGACGAAATCAGCGAGGCGAAGCACCAACTCGCTGGGAAGTTGGCCACTTACGCCGGAAGGAAATAGCGATGGCAATTACAAAGTGGGGACGTAAGGAATCCATCATCTGGCCGCCGCACAGCCCGATTTATACGTACGGGGCGGTATTCATGACGCTCGTTCTTACCGGACTTTTTCTTTACTGTCGGTTCACCTTCGGGAACAGCCCCCTACAGCGGTTCTACACGCCCACCTACGTCCGATCGAGCGTTGCAGGAGCAATCGGAACGAGCCGCCGAGACAACTACCGGATGCTCATGGTGGGCGCTCGCGGAATTCCACCGCGTCTGGCGACGAACACCGACGTGACGGAGGGCGCGACGCCGCAACCGGGCGGCAAGCCCATCCCGGTCGCGCTCTCGCACCCCGCCTTGCAGCGCGGCTACACGGTCCTTTACCTGGGACCAAAGCAGAGCTATATCGACGCGTCCTTGAGTGCCTATCTCAGGAGTGCGGTTTACGGTAGCGACGGCCTCTTCGATCTCTACGAGCTCCCCCTACTCTTCGGTTTGGTGTCACTGATCATCCAGCTCCCGTTTGCCATCGCCAAGGACGTTCGACGACGCAAGGCGCTGAGATACGGGCGACGACTGAAAGGCCCCGAAATGCTAACACCGAGGGAGTTCACCCTCCGGGTCGAAGGAGATGGCATAGGCATCAAGGCCGACGAGATGAAGGCGATGATTCGCATACCGCAACAAGCCGAGGCTCAGCACATGCAGATCATCGGAGATACCGGCGCGGGCAAAACCGCGATCATGCTGCAGATCCTTCGACAGATAAAAACTCGTGGTGATTCCGCGATTGTCTACGATCCAGCACGGGAGTTCGTCCGGCGTTTTTACGACCCGAAGAACGGCGACGTGATCTTGAATCCGCTCGATAAGAGGTGCCCTTATTGGGGACCCGCGGAAGAACTCCGTCGCCGCTCTGAGGCGAAGGCTCTGGCGGTGTCCCTGTTCCAACCTCCGCAGGATAAGAAGGGTGAGTTTTTCATCGAGTCCCCCCAGAAGATCTTCGCCTTCCTCATGGCGTATGGCCCAACTCCAGAGGAATTAGTGAAGTGGATGTCGGACCCGCAGGAGATCGACCGACGACTGAAAGGAACAGAGCATGCCCACTTAATCGACCCGAGAGCACACCAACAGCGTGCTGGAGTTCTCGGCTCTCTCGGACTCATCGCCGACAGCCTCCGACTGCTCCCGAAGAAGGGGGAAGGGAATGGTGAATGGTCGGCCACAGAGTGGGCCGAGACGCGGCAGGGGTGGATCTTCATTACTTCACTCCCGGCAGAACGTGAGGCACTTCGACCGCTTCAAAGTCTATGGATCGACCTGCTCGTCTTGCGTCTGCTAAACGAACCGAAGGAGGGCCAGAAGCGGGCATGGTTCGTGATCGACGAGCTGGCCAGTTTACAAAAGCTTCCACAACTACATACTGCCATTACCGAAAATCGAAAGAGCAACAACCCTGTGATTCTGGGTTTCCAAGGAAAGGCCCAACTCGAATACCTTTACGGCCACCTGGCTGAGGTGATGCTGTCGCAACCGGCGACCAGCATTTGGCTCAAGACAAAGGAGCCGAGTGCTGGCGAGTGGGTCAGCAAGTTCATTGGAAAAGTCGAGATCGAGCGGCTACGCGAGACCCACTTCGACGGTTCCCGCGCTGGGAAAAACTTCGCGTTGGACCGGCAGACTGAACCGCTGGTAATGGAGTCCGAAATCTCCGGGCTGCCCGACCTCCACGCCTATATGAAGTACGAGAACTATGTGACGCGGTTCTCATTCCCCTACTTCGATATGCCGGTTGTCGCGGGTGACTTCGATCTCCGCGAAACGCCCGAAGACAAACTCCCCTACGATCCAAGAAACATAGGAGCGGCTAAGCCCGATTCGCGTCCACATGAACTGAAGCCGGATGCAACTGTGCCCACGGCACCGCGAAAGTCGCAGCGGACTGCGACGGAGATCGTGCCACAGGAGAGTGAGGCTGACCGGAACGTCAACACCCAACAAAGCCTCAATCTTCGGGGGTAGTAACCGCCATGCTGACGATTTCAAAACCGCTCTCCGCAGGCCAGGCGCAGACCTACCACCAGGCGGAGTTCACCGCGAAGGAACAGAACTATTGGTCGCAACGCGGCGTCATCGCGGGCGAATGGCAAGGGCGACTGGTCGAGCAGTTCGGCCTTGCCGAGACCGTTTCCGCCGAGGACTTTGCGAAACTCAGCCAGGGCCAGCATCCACAGACCGGCGAGCAGCTGGTGCGACAACGAGCGTCCTATGAATATCAGGATGCCGACGGCAAGACCATCAAGACGATGGAACACCGTGCCGGTTGGGATGCAACATTTTCCGCGCCCAAATCCGTGTCGCTAACGGCCCTCGTCGGCGGCGATGAGCGTGTCCGTGAAGCCCACCGGGAGAGCGTCCGCGTTGCCCTCGACCAGCTCGAACAGTACACGCAAGCCCGCATCGGCGGCAATCATCCGCCTGAGACCACGGGCAGATTTATCGCCGCCAAGTTTGAGCACGATACAGCCCGTCCGGTGGATGGGTATGTCGCGCCACAACTGCATACTCACGCGGTCGTTTTCAATGTCACGGAGCGCGACAACGGCCAGCCTCGCGCCATCCAGCCGCAGAGCCTCTTCGCCTCCCAGCAATTTGCCACGGCGATCTATCAATCCGAGTTGACTTACCGCCTCCGACAATTTGGTTACGAAATCACGGCAGGGCGGAGCGGTGCTCCGGAGATCAAGGGATACACACAGGAATATCTCGACGCATCCAGCCCCCGAAGCCAGCAAATTCGTGAATACCTCGAACGCACGGGCCGCTCGGGGAAGGAAGCTGCCGAGATCGCCGCGCACTCGACCCGTGACCGCAAGGAAATTCACTCACCGGGCGAGGTGATGGCCGCACACCGAAAGCTGGCTGCAGACTTTGGGCACCAAGCGGACGCTGTTGTACGCGCAGCGCGTGAACGGTCTCAACATCAGGAGAAGCCTGTCAACTCTTTGGACCGGGTTCGAGAATCTCTCACCTTTTCCCGCGACAAGAACTTCGAGCGCGAGGCCGTTGTGGATGAACGGGCGCTGATCCGCGACGGCCTCCGCCGCGGCATGGGTGAGATCACCCATGGACAGGTTCGCTCCAACCTTGAGGCTCGATTGGCTTCCGGGGAATTTCAAATCGTGGAACGAACTCATGGTGTTCCGGACCGCCAGTACACCACCGCGAAGACCATCGAAGCGGAACATGAAATTATCAGCACGATGCGTGAGGGACAAAACCATGCTAAACCAGTCCTCTCGCGTCCCAACGCCATCGCCCTTGTCGATCAGCACTCGCATCTCAATCACGCGCAGAAGAGCGTGATCGAAGATGTTCTCAGTTCGCCAGACCGCATTCAAGGAATCCAAGGCTTCGCCGGCTCGGGCAAGACGACCACCCTCACAGTCATCCGCAATGCCGCTGAAAGCCAGGGCTATCAGGTTGAGGGTTTCGCCCCGACCTCCCGCGCCGCGCGCCAAATAAATGAGGCAGGAATCGAGGCTGGAACCCTGCAAGGCTTCCTCGCCAGGACTGCAAATCCAGACGTACCAGACCGCAAGCACTTGTACCTTGTCGATGAATCGAGCCTTGCCAGCACCAACCAGATGCGCGAGTTTCTTTCCCGACTTGATCCTAATGATCGCGTGCTTCTGGTTGGCGATATCCGCCAGCATCAAGGTGTGGAAGCGGGCCGCCCCTTCGAGCAGTTGCAGGACGCCGGAATGCGCACAGCTACGCTGGATGACATCGTTCGGCAGAAGGACCCAGCTCTGAAATCTGCCGTCGAACTGCTGGCGACGGGCCAAGTCTCCGCCGCGCTCGATGTACTTCAACAACAAGATCGCGTGAAGGAAATTCCTAACCAGGAAGAGCGAGTGCGGGCCATCGCCAAGAGCTACGTGGAATCGCCCCAGAACACGCTCATCGTTTCACCGGACAATGCTTCCCGCCGCGAACTGAATCTCGCGGTTCGCCAGGAGTTGAAGGCCACGGGTGCCATCGCCCCGGAAGATCGTAGTTTCCGTGTGCTGGTTCAGCGTCAGGACATGACCGGAGCCGAACGATCCTGGGCCAGCCACTATGGCATCGACGATGTAGTTCGCTATACACGCGGCAGCAAAGCCATCGGAATCGAAGCCGCCGCCTATGCATCGGTTGTCGCGATCAACCCATCCGCCAACGAACTCACGGTCAAGAAGGCGAACGGAGAGTTTGCGACCTACGATCCCCGCCGCCTTACAGGCGTCAGCGTCTACCAAGAAATCCAACGCGAGTTCGCCGTAGGCGACCGCATCCAGTTTACTGCCCCCGACAAATCGCTCGGCGTTGCAAATCGCGATATGGCCACGATTGAGGCGATCCGCGCCGATGATCGTCTATCCATCCGCCTCGACAACAACCGCCAGATTGAATTTAACCCCAACGAGCATCGTCATCTCGACCACGGCTACGCCGTTACCAGTCACAGCTCCCAGGGCCTTACCGCCGAACGGGTCCTCGTTCACGCCGATACCAGTGTCCACCCGGACCTGCTTAACTCCCGCTTCGGCTACGTCTCCATCTCTCGCGCTAGCCACGATGCCACGCTCTTCACTGACGACTTGGCAAAACTCGGACCCCAATTGGGAGCCGAGATCTCGAAGACATCCGCCCTGGACATCGATCAAGCTTCATCCATCGCCCAGGGAATTGGGATAAGGATGTGACACTGCCAACCATTAAGAGGGAGAAATCGCGATGACGAAGATGGCCACCATTCCCGAGAATTACAACAAAATCCGTGCCGGAATCGTCGAACTGCTCAAGACCGCCCGCTCGTCTGCCGCCCGGAACGTAAATACCCTGATGACGGCCACCTACTGGGAGATCGGACGACGGATCGTCCAGTCCGAGCAAGCTGGAGAGAAGAGGGCTGAGTATGGCGAATTGCTCATCAAGCGATTGGCCAAAGACCTATCCGCTTCATTCGGCAGAGGCTTTGGACCGCGAAATCTCGCCCAGATGAGGAGCTTCTACCTGGCTTGGTCGCACGGTAAGATTTTGCAGACACTGTCTGCAAAATCTTCAACACCTATACCGTTCAATGAGATACAAGGACAACCTCAACCTGTTCAAGACCTTACCAACCAGTTTCCATTGCCCTGGTCCGCCTACGTGCGACTGCTATCAGTCAAGAGCCCAGAGGCTCGGACTTTTTATGAAAACGAGGCTCTGCGGTCCGGGTGGTCCGTCCGCCAATTGGAGCGCCAGATCCGCAGTCAATTCTACGAGCGCATCGCGCTCTCCCAGAACAAGGCTGCCATGCTGGAAAAAGCAGAGAACTCTGAGCCCAGCGATTTGGTTACAGCGGAAGAGGCGATCAAGGACCCGTTCGTCCTCGAATTCCTCAACCTCAAGGATGAATACTCCGAGTCAGACTTGGAGGGAGCGCTTATCCAGCACCTCATGGACTTCCTCTTGGAGTTGGGCGATGATTTTGCCTTCATCGGCCGCCAGCGCAGGCTTCGTATCGACGACACCTGGTTTCGTATTGATCTCGTGTTCTTCCATCGCCGTTTGCGAGGACTTGTAATCGCAGACCTGAAAGTTGGTAAATTCAGTTACGCGGATGCTGGGCAAATGCACCTCTATCTGAACTATGCCCGCGAGCACTGGATGAAGCCCGGCGAGAACCCGCCAGTCGGGCTCATCATGTGCGCCGAAAAGGGAGCGGCAGAGGCTCACTACGCACTGGACAATCTCCCCAACAAGGTGCTCGCCGCCGAGTATCAGACTGTCCTTCCAAACGAAAAACTCATCGCCGAGGAACTAGAACGCTCCCGCCGGGAACTGGAGAAACGGGCGTCTGTCAAAGTCCGCCACCTTTGACGAGTGAGCACATCCTACTTAGATTCGCCTACCAACGCATTGAGATGTATTGAGTCATCTCCTTCGGATTCATCGGCTGAGTCGTGTTTCCCACGCGAGCGTAGAATTTGATTTCGTTCTCTTCCTCAACATAAACGGGCTTGGGACTTGCCTCAACTCGTAACCAACTGATGTCTTTGCCCTCCACCGCCACGAAGTTAACCTGGACCAGCATGGGTACAAATTCCTTACCAAGATGATGTGCTAGTAGGTGAATTACCTTCTGCTCGAATCCGTCTCGGTTAGAGTCTTTCTGAAACGTGCCATAATCATTCTCTACACCAAGAATCTCACCCTTCGGCCCGACCCCGATCAAGAGTGTACCGCCCTTCCCATTCATAAAACCGGCAACAGTCTTCACAATCACCGACTCTAATACTTTGTTTTTCGAATTCGTCTTATAATCCCACCTCAACGACGACTTGAACTCAATTGTTTCGCTCTCCCCAACTGCGATAATCGCCTTTAGCTGCTCGTCAATCGGCTGCGGCTCTTCATCGTGCGCCAAAAGGCTGTCTAAGAACCTATTGATCGCACTGGCAATCAGCTTGCGACGTTCAGCAAGGAACTGCTGGTAATTTTCCACTTCCCACAGCGTTGCGTTGACCGGCACGAACTGATTGAGAAGTGCCTTCGGATGCTTCGCCTGAACCTCGGGGAGATACTTAGATGGCAGCGCATTTGATGCCCGTAGATTCGCTTTTTTTGTGAGGTACGCACGGTTAGCTAAATCGTTAACGATCTTCCGGTCCTTCGATTCCTTTTTCGTGTATCCGTTCTTGTACAGGACGGACTGGGGAAAAATATGGTGATCCTCCAACCCGAAGCTCCTGCCCAAGTTGCGGTTGTAAAGCTTGACGCCAGTAAACCAATCTACCGCGCCTTGACTCCGTGCAACAATGTACGCAAGCGAATAGAAACGACTCCGCGTCCCCTGGCCTTCCAAGTCTTGAGGCTCAACTTTCAGCCGTCCTCGATCCTGCAGAATATTAGCTAACAGAAGCTTTAGCACATCTTCACTTTCAAGCGCGTTGACGTCGGCTTGTAACTGAGTATCGGTACTTCCGGTGTACCTGCCCCACATCAGCGCCAAATACATCCAGTAGAGAAATCCTCGCTTCTCTGCGTCGTCCTTAAAAATCCCCCCCCGACGACTAAGATACACAACCATCGGAAGCAGCACATAGGGGCTATTCAAACTCTCAGAGGAATCGATGTAAGCATCGTTCCTGAGAATGTTCACGAGGTATTCGAGAGCTCGTTCGCCGCTATTCCACGCTTGTTGCACCACTTCAGGCCCCGTTTGGTCGAAGCCTCCCTCGAAGTAAACGTTCCCCACAGCGACTGCCGAGACACAGCGAGTGAAAAATTCTAGCTTGAAACCGAAACCGGCAGCCTCGAAGTGCTCTTGCGCTGCTCTCAGAACGTCCCGAGCCTCCGGCCAACCTACGCAGACGCGAGCCAGAGCCAAATCGGCCTTCGACAACTCCGTTCCACTCGAATTCACGAGGTTAAAAATCGCCACGATCTCTTCGACGGGTTTGTCCGCGACTTCGTCGAGATGGTACGCATAATTCCGAATGGAGTCTAGCTTGTTGAACTTCGCCAAGTGCTGCTTGAGATAAAGGTCTCGCTGGTCTTGCGGGAGCTGATCTAACTCTGCAAGCCACTGGTTTATGCCCTTCATAAGAAAGGGAGTGACCGCTACCCATAGGGGATCATTGGCCATCTTCGCTTTCTGATAGAACTCGAACTCCTCTGTGGGGAGATAAAAATACAAATCAAAAAATAGCGTCTCTCCTTCGTAAAAGGCTGGCGGCCTTCCCTCAAACAGTGCGTAGATGCTCGTCAGTCGCTGTTGACCGTCGAGGATCAAGCGGGAATAAGAATTCTCCGTGGGTGGTGATTGACCTCGTGATCGCTGGGGAGTGTAGGTCTTCCAGATGAGAAAATGGCCAGTTGGGTACTTTCGGTACAGAGAACGGACGTAGTTCTTGACCTGCTCCGGCCTCCAGACGTAACCCCGCTGGAATTCCGGGAGCACCAGTTCCCCGACCTGAATTTGCTTGATTAAGTCCGAAATGGACGGAGCGGCCAACGTGAATCCCCTCTCCACACATTGTTCAACACTAACTGTTGGGGATTAGCGCCACTGGGGGTTATGCGCTAAGCGACGCGCAATTCTAACATGCCTGAACTCTGGAACCTGGCTTTCGAGGCCGTTCATCGCACAACCAAAACGGCTGCCGAAGCATTGCCGGCTGCAGAATCCAGCAACCTGGCTACCGAGCAGTCCTTGGGCAGCTCATCTACTCCTCCAAAAACCTCTGGCGTAGGGAAGACGGGGTTTCCGGGGGACCAAAGCTCTACACTCTCGGTGTGCTCTTCATAAAACTCAGGATCTGTTGTGATCCGAACTGGTTGGCCCATTCCAGGCGCTAGATATGAGTACTCCCGCTGCGCCATTCCGTTCACATGGATTCCTACAGGCCGGCCCGATTCCGATGTGACCACCCGGTCCAAATCATCGAAATCATAAAGCGGCAACGGTCTCGGAGCCAACTCTAGTCCGGCATCGGTAGCTGCATCAAGATCCAAGCCCGTCCCAGCCTCGTCGAGAGCACTCTCAATATCACTTACGATCCGATCGCGTCCCGTGTTCGTCAGCACGGTCGCTGAAATCCGTCTTGGCAGCTGCGAGAGGATCGGTTGCAGCTTTCCAACGACGCTCTCGAAGAGCCCAATCCGGTTACGGAGGGCCCTGTAGACATCCGTTTCAACGGTGTCATCGTAGTGAAGATTGACAATTCTGATGATGGGATGTTCCTGGCCGAGCCTGTCGATGCGCCCGATGCGCTGCTCAACACGCATAGGATTCCACGGCATGTCATAGTTCACGACTGCTCCGCAAAACTGGAAATTAAGTCCTTCGGCCGCGGCATCCGTACATAGTAGGACATCAGCCTGCCCTTCGCGGAAACGGCGTTTGGCGTCATCGCGCGAAATTACTCGCCAGGTGCCATCCGCGCTTCTAATTTCGCCTCCGCGACCGGAGTAACACATAAGTCGGACGGCAGAGTTCCGGCTGAGCTGGTCACGCAGGAAATCCATTGTGTCCGTGTATTGCGTGAACACCATGGCACGGTCATATCCGGCAGTTCTCAACTCCTCCAGCACAACGCGTAGCTTCTCCAGTTTCGAATCTGGTGGCAACGTCTGAATCCGCCGGATCAGATCTTCAACTGCGCTACGCTCCTCAAAGGTTAGCGCCTCATGCTCCAGGGCTGCGGCCTCATCGGTATCGAGCAACTCGTCATCAACTTCGCTATCGAACACATCATCATCGAGGCCATTTCCAACTCTCTCATCGGCACCCTCGTTTATGGCCTTTAAATGTCCGGTCAATGTTTTTTCTAACGCCCAAAAGCTACTCGCGAGCCGTCGACGATAAATTGTCATTACGAATCCGACCGCGGTCCGTTCCTTTTCCGACGCCCGGTTATATGTGTTCGAGATGTAATCCTCGATCTGGTCATAAAGTGCACGCTCCGGAGGAGTCATGCGTATGAACTCATCATTCACTTGGCGGTCAGCAATAGGCGTTGTTATCCTCCCAGCCTTGTAGTATTTCCGAAGAAGCTCACGAGTGTGTCGGGACACCAGACGCCGCACGGGGGTGTTCGCTCGCACCAACGCGATCGCGGCCTTACGGTCGGCATTCTCAAGTTGCCGACGCGGTACATTGGCGACATCACGGAGCGCCCGGAGGATCCGATTCGCCCGCAATCTACTTCCGGAACAAAATCGCACGGCCTCCTCTGTGCTGATTGGGCCATATTCCCGTTCAGCCGATTGAAACAGCCTGGCCAAATCGTCCACAGCCTCAGGAGATGGATTTGGCTGTTCGACGAGGTTGAAGAACCTCCGAAAAGCATTCTCAGTCCAATCCGATGGCAGCCCCAACAGGCTAAGAAGATCCCAGACCTCAATGGGATCGACCTGCATTGGTGTCGCTGTCAGAAGCATTAGACCCTGCGTTCGGTCTTTCAGGGACCGCATGAGTCGCAGCAGTTTGTTAGGACGCACATCCGGTCCGACGCCACCGCTTCGCCTACGTGCGTGGTGAGCTTCGTCAAGAACAACGATGTCCCATGGCTCAGCTTTGAGCAACTGGTCTGCGCGACTCTCCCGACGCATCAACTGACTAGAAGCGATCACAAAAGGCTGAACGTGCCATTTGTCCGACTCAACAAATTGCCAGTCATGCCCCCTCAGGGCTGGTGATGGATACCAAACCAGCCGTCTCCCGTCGTAGATGGGCCAGTTCAGATTGAACTTCTCACGAAGCTCGATCTGCCATTGCCGAAGGACGGCTTTAGGCGCCAAGATGAGGATCCTTTTCGCCTTGCCAGCTAGCCACGCCTGTCTCAAAAGCAAACCCGCCTCAATCGTTTTGCCTAGTCCCACTTCGTCGGCGATCAAAAGCTTCGGTGGCCAGTTGTCGTACATCCGCTGAAACGCCCTGATCTGATGAGGCCAGGGCGTAACCGCAGCGGTAGCTTCTCCGATACGTTCCCCGCCATTCGGCAGAGCGGGAGCATGTTTGATAAACCCCCAAAGCAACCGGCGCAATTCGGGCGTAGACAGCTGCTGTGGTTCAGGTTCTGCTGGGACTTGGGTAGTTGGTGCCGGCGCCGGCGGCAGTTCCCGCATCCGCGCGGGGCGATCATCCGCAGGTAGAAAACGCATCAGATCAGCCCTGAGAGCCGCCGGTACGTCGAGCGTGATAACCCTCTGGGCCTTATCCACCCAAATTCGGGAGAAGTTTGTCTCCTCCTCGTCTACACGCCTTGGTTCATTTCCCCAACTGGTAAAGATGTTGATGCTTTCCCAATTGTGCTGCCAACCGGCGGAGGTCTCGTTGAGGCTGCCATTCCAAGCTAGCCGATAGCCAGCTTTGTCTTCGACGATACCGGCCTTTTCATGGAAGATGCCATCAGACGGAATCGGCCTGCGATCAAGATCACATGGAACCGCGACTCTTACTTCGAGAAAGCCCTTCGCAATCATCCAGGACAGCAGTTCAAGAGCTTGATTGCCCTCTTTGTTTGAAGGATCGAGGGGGCAAGACCCGATCTTCTGTTCAACCGCGTCCCGCAGCTTTAGCCCTTTTTCGATAGCGTCAATTTCTGCTTGCGCAAGGGTGCAGCCAACTACTAGGCGCATTCGCCCGTTGTTGCGAACCAAACCCTCAATTCCCCGAGCTGCAAGCGTCAGGGCCGACGCGGAGAAGAATCCAGTTGAACGATCGTAGCGAACAGCAGTCTCCAGCGCGGGCACATAGAACAGACGGACCAAGTCTCCGTCGTCTGGTGTGTACTTCAATCGCCACTGTCTATCAGCCAAAAGCGACAACCTACACCTCTTAGAGTTCAACGCCTATAGCAGCTGCTTCTCGTTTCAGAATCGATTTCTTGTTCCCAATCGCCCTGTTCCATGACTCGATTTCTGAAACGATCCGCTCATGTAGCGGGACAACTTGTTGTCCCAATTCTTGGATTAGATCATTTCGCACTCGCGCGACCTCAGCTGCGGCGTCTCTCCGAACCTCGCCTGCGTGCTTCTCAGCCGACGTCCGTTCGTCAGCTACCCGACGCAAGGCATTAGCCAAGGTTTCAAGTTCAAATTCGTACTCCTTTAAGAATCTTTGCACCTCAGCATGGAGTGTTTCGACAGATCGCGGAGTGATCTGTGCAAAGGCACGAAGTTCCAGAGCTACCAAGTTCCGCGCCTGCCTGAACCACGCATGTACGACCCCACGGTAAAGTTCATTCTCGGATGCGAACAACCATCCCACGATGCTGCGAGATGGTAGTCGCGACAGTACGTCTCGCTCTTCGGTTTCCAGCTTTGATTTGAGATCACCCAGGAAGTTTGGGAACTGTTCACAGAAGCCAAAGAGATCGTTCTCGAACCTGATCCTTATCTCACCGACCCGTTGGCTGGCACTATCCTCTACCTTCGTTCGATTCTCAACAAACCTCTGTTGGTATTCCGCTTGGAGTTCCGCGATACGTTGCTTTGATCGCTGGATCGTCAATTCGACAGATTCCTGCGCAATAGTCACGGCCTGGTTGTACGCTTCTCGGGCTTCTTTGAACGGCACGTGTCGAAACGCCGTAGCCGTAACCTTACCGCCAATGGCGCCGACAATGCTGCCAACAATGGCGCCTATCACGGTGCCCGGTCCGGGGAATACTGCCCCGACAAACCCGCCAATCTTGGCTCCTGCCAAAGCCCCTCCTCCGACACCGACTACGTCCATGCCAACATTTTTCAAAGCACGCCCAAATGTTGTGGCCTCGTTCCACAACAGCTTGCCCTCACGCCAACTTGAGAAAGCCATTGTAATAAAGGGGATGTGAAGCCCAGGGTCGACCACTCCGTGAACGCCAGCCAGCGAGTGCTCGGTAGCAGCGTGAATCGAGTCTTTATCGAGGACGTCGAGAGCATGTACAGAGGGGTCTTTGATTGCGGCTGCTACTTCATGGCCGGTGAAAACATCAACCCCTGGATGATGGGCGATAAAGTCTTTTGCCCCAGCCAGTCCCTCTTTAATTTGTACCGGGTGGCCGTCCACCAACAGGTCCCAAACCGGTTGATTTGCGACCGGAGCAAATTCGACATGGTGCCCCATCTGTTCCAGGGCAGATGCTGCTTTTTGTTCGGCGACGTATCCAGTTAGTCGCTCAAACCATCCCTCTGCCGACGCGATCGGCGCGGAAAAGAAATGCGCCTGGACGTAAGCGTTGATATCCGCGAGGCCATGTAGCTGTTCGGCGGTACTAAACTCCAATGCGTGGAGGACTTGCGGGTCGATCTTTAATGCTGCGTCCGCGATAAACGAGCCCGCGATCGCGCCATCGGCCGCGGCAGCCATGATCGAAGGGTCTTTGAGAAAACCGACATCGAACGAACCAGTCTTCACTGTTGGCCCCACTGTCACGGCGAGATCAGAGTCGCCAACGACCGGCCTGCCTTCCTCGGTAACGGTCAGTGTCGAGTTCTCCGCCTTCTTCAACAGCGGACGGTTACTTACGTTCCAACTCAAGCGGTTCTTACGTGGGACGAAACTCGCGAACCTCTCGTGCGCTGCTATCGCCTTCTTGTAACGCCACGCCGCATAAAGTCCGAGAAAGACCACGCCAATAAGGACGAATATGATCGTCACCATTCAGCGGGCTCCTGCGGGCGAGGAACAGGGTTCATACGAAACTGGGGAATCAGACACTCATTGCCTCAAGCTCTTCCTTCCAAAGTTGCAACTGCTGCGGTTCATCTACATCGGCGGCGAAAGCCAACTTACGCAAGTTCTCCAGAGCCTCGAAATCGCTTCCGAACTCGGCTACATCTCCCTCAAGATCAATTCCGGAGAAAGCCTTCGATACTGGCAGAACTTCGAGCACTGCTTCGAGGGCCGCGAAGAATGCGGGGTCACCATCTACCTGGGTTTTGTTCAGCATTTCCTGAGCGTGTTGGAGGTTGCGGGTACGTGCCGCATAGGCTGCGTGGTGGACGGTGTCGAGCCACGAGCGGGAACCGTCAGCCGGGCCAATCGCACCCTTCCCAGCACGCTTGGCGCTATCCCAAAGGATGATTTGGCTTGCCTTCTTTTCGGCGACGTGTCCGATGATGTCTTTGTCGAGATCGACACCGACTGCACGTGCGAGACGCAGAGCTTCGTCGTAGTCGAATTTAGGAGCTCTGAAAGCATCCCACGCCAGAACGTAGAACGAGGTCAACGGATCGAGGTCAGTACGCGCCTTCATGTGCGTGAGCTGTTGGAGTCGCCAACTCTTCACCTCACGGCGAGCAGCATCAAGCGCATCTTCCGGAGTTACTTCGTAGGGGTCCCATGCCTCTTCGAACATCTCCGCTTGCTTACGACGCTTGCGAACCTCTGGCTGTGGGCGTGGTGTACCACGTTGCAGAGGCCAGTGCTCTGAGAACTTTTGCAGAGCCGGACCGAAGCAAGCCAGATAGAGATCAACTCCTCCGATGCCCGCGTCTTGGAACTCCTTAATCCGTTGTCGGACAGCCCCAGCAACTTGCGGCTCCACATCTTCCCAATAACTCAGAGGCACAGAGCTAAGTTGTGCCGCACGCGGACGGCAGACTAGAAAAATCGTGCTGTTTGCCGCTGCCTTGTCTTTTATGTGTAGGCTGCCCTCAGCTTCGGTATTGATGGGCCAGGAGGCTGTGATACTGAAGCCGGCTTGCATGAGGCCCTTCGTCAATGCGTCCCACGCCCCGGTCGCTTTATGCGTAAACATTAACGTCAAAATGCCATTCGGCTTCAGTACACGACGGCATTCAGCAAAAATGTCGGCCATACGATCCTGGTAATCGCGACCGGCGAGGACCTTCGCATTTTTCTGGCCCTTGAATTTCGCCGGGTTGGCAACAGCCTCGTGGTCTTTGTCGGTCAGAGACTGGCGGAACAGTTCCGGTCTGACACGCCCAGCCGTTCGCTTCAGCCAAACGTAGAAGTAGTCAGACAACTCAGCGTACATAACGTTGTCGTAATAGGGGGGATCCATGACAACGACATCCACTGAGCCATCACGCACGTGATCGAGCATGTCGCCCGGCTTGCACGTCAAGGTGATAGGAGGAGGTACATAGCTGGAAGCAGATACCAAACCCGTTAGAGTTGGTGGCTTACCTGCAGGCATATCCTCGGGACGAACCAATTCGCAGAGTTCCTTGATACATTTTGCAGTTTGCCCCACCGCCCAATCAAAGCCAATGTCGACGATCAGGGGTGCCATCTCCACATAAGCCCACTTAAGCGAGAAGTTGTGTCGGTCAAACGTATTCGCAATGACCTCTCGTGCAGGAATCCAGCGAGTCATTCTCGAGTTGTAATCTCTCATTTTGTCCAAGGACAGTGCGAGATAGATGTACGCGGCTTTCCGCAACTCTGAAAGACTGCCAGCTTGCTCGTCTTCCTCCAGCATCTCCCGGTACACAGAAACAGCAGTGCCGTGGCACAGTAATTGGCGGGGAGAGAAAAGGTCTACCCATTTGTACATGCCGTATAGGCGATGTCCGCGATCGTAGTTGGATAGTTCGCCTATTGACTCTGATGGAATTGTGTCAAGGGCCTCCCACTCCGGTAGCTTGTCGCTCAGCAATTGCCGCACATGGGCTGTGTTATTGTCTGCTTGGCGAGGCGCTCGAAAGCCGCGTTCCCATTTGATCCTCTCTTTGCCGCTTCGCGTGTGTCCAGTAATCCTTTTCCGCTTGAAAACAACCGCATACAACTGGTCCCCCATCTGCCCGGCTTGCGCCTGACGTTTAATCTCATCTCCGTCAATAACTCGCTTGCAATCGGGGAATGGACACCTTGCGTCCCCATCCGAAATAGTCGGCTCAGATTGTTCGGCCGACTTGTAGACAATCTCGAAAGCGCAGACCCGGTGACCCGCAGTTTGAGGGAGTAATCGCACTCCCGTGCCATCACTCGACAGTGTCCAATTCAGAGAAAGTGGGACGAGTCCCTCACAGTATGGACAAACCACAGTGCGAGCATACAGATATCCGTCCGGTCGCAGGTCGTCAGAGTCTTCGTCCGGGAACACTCCGACAAGGCGGCCTCTGACCCTGTCGACAAAACGTCGGCTGATGTCCACGAACTGCTCCAACACACTAACGCCGTAAATCGCCGGGAACTCGACTGTCGCCATCAGAATTGTGGCTGCAACCGGGTTAAGATCATTCGCAATAGCTGCCATCCCCAATCGCACGCACTCGAATGGAATGCTTCCTCCGCCAGCAGTCGGGTCTAGTACTACAGCCTCGTGCGAATCGAACTCGCGAATCCATTGCGTGTCCGACTCATCGATGATGTGAGTAAATGCCCGCTTATAACCGTAAGCGTCCGCTCCCAATCGTTCGCCTCGTCGATCGGCCAATTCAATTCTCTTTTTAGCCTTAACTGGATCGCCGTGAATGCCCAGCGCATGGAAGAATTTCTCTCGATCAGCATCGGCAGGCAGTAGAGATGCGAGTATTGCTGCTCGTGAAGCGACCAGTGGTCGTCTTGCCCACCAGACATGTAAGTAGTAGGTTGGCGGAAGCGCAGTCATCGATCGGCGCTCGCGGACGCTCTCCTCGCCAAGCGCAGCAATCGGCAACCATCGCTCAATTAAGCGTGTATCAGAAGACATCGACGGCCTTTCATTTCTTGTGCGTGGGCTCGGTGAGCAGGTACCGTAAGGCAGTCAGCACTCGGCGTGGGTTCTTCCGGTGCATAGCCATACCAAGCCAATAGGCCGCTTCTTCACGCCCCATCGCCTCGATGCCTTCTGTGACCGACCGCATCCGATCGCGGCTGCGCATGGGCGCTAGTGCGCGGAATAACAGGCCCAGCCTCAGCGCCAATTCCTCGGTAATGTTGTAACCGCGCACCCTGTCCGATGATCGCGGCAAGCGCATCCCAGCTTGATTCAAACGCCGCAGAACGCGGTGCTCCACCAGTTCAAGATTTCGTCCTCGGAGACCGGCAACCCGAACAGCAGCTTTCAACTGTGGACTCGCTGGCGACGGCATCTCCCAGACCTCAATTTCGGTGTCGCCGACGCTATGGTTCCGGACGCGCACTTCGTACTGCGGCACGGACTTTGGTGTCTCAACCAGCCTCATGCGAGGAATCCTGTTGGTAGCACTGCTCATTGTTGCACCTCGGCAACCGCCGTGACGTAGGCCGCGCCGCTGGCGAATTTCACCAGCTTCTCTGTGAGCTTATCGGCGGCATCTCCCGCAAGATCAAGCCCTTGTTCAAAACGCAGCCCATACGTCGTATCCAGATTCTGCTGACTCGCCGCTCTGAACTGTGCGTCGAGGAACTCCTTCACCGGCTTGGCATCTTCAACAGAGCCTCGAAAGTCGAACTGGAACTCACTCTTTTCCTTTGTGCCGTAGCCGCCAACGAACGAAACACTCTTTATTGCATTGCTGACGGCGCCGATCGCTGCAAGCAACTTAAACGCATCCCCCACTTCATACATCCGGATCTCAATGGCCCCAATTCTCGCAACCTTGGCGGCACGCAATTGTTCCCAAAGTTTGACTAAGGCTTCTCGAAGGATTCCCTCAGCGGTAAATCGCTTCTGTCCTGGGGCTGCTGCTGCGACCGAACCACCACTGGAGAAGCCCGGGCCGCCGCCAGGTGAAGCAATCGGACCAGCTCCAGGGCCGAAAAGCCCTCCGCTACCCGGTGGTATCGAACTCGTCCCTGTGTCCACGCCTTGGGCCTGACGAGGCCAGATGCCATGCTGCAACGCGTATGCACTGGTGAAGATCACCGACTGCTCGTCGACGATAATCATCGCTATCGGATCGCCCTTGCCGTACAGCAAATCGCCCCGACGATAGACGTACTCGCCCAGTTCGACTCCACGATGGATCGCCTTAATAAAGGTGTCATTCTCAACCAGAATTGGCAGTGCTGGGTCACGACGGAACTCGTCGCGCAAAGCGGCAACCGTGATTTGCCCTTTGCGCAGCGGAGTGCGGTCACGAATATATGTCGGTGAATCCGGCTCATCTCCCGGCACACGCAACTTGTTAAGGTCTTGCAATCCGAGCGTGACCGCCCGCTGGCCTTCCCCCGGATGATTTCCGGTCGCATGCACGTCCAGAGCGGTATGGGCCAAGTCAACGTCGCTCGTTCCAATTCGATTTCGACTGGGATAAAACAAATGTCGGTAGCACTGCTGGATCGCTACAGCAAGCTCAGTAAGCGATTTCGATTCCAGCTCCTTTATCTTGTTTTGCTGGTGATCGGCGAGCTCCTTTAGTCGCTCTGCGCTCTTCATTTCGATCAGTGCCAGGCGACGGATCATCTTGGAGCGCATGTCATCCTTGCGCACATCGTCAGCCACAAGGAACACCAAATTGTTTCGGAAACTACGGAAGTCTGTGCCAGCCGCCCCTTTGCGATCGAAAATCTTGGCGATGAGCTCAGGCACGGCATCGATCGATCCACCAACTGTTACACCGTCATAAGACATCAGTGAGAGCAGTGGGCGGCCGTCGCCAATCTCATCGGGCACTTCGTACGGTCCCGCCGGAAAGGGAATCATCTGGAACTTCCCGGGTCCAAAGATTCGCTTGATCTCATCGTTCAGCTCAGCCCGCGCCTGAGCCTTATCAACATGCTGTTCCTGGCGGCGAATCATTTGCGTCAGGTTTGCTTCCGCCAGAAATCGCATCGGCGCCGTCGGGCGATCATCGAGGTAGGCCGACGAAGCGCTAAACTTCTTTCTCGCATCCTCTATAAATCCGATGTCTGTTCCGGGACCCAGGATTGAATAGCGCAGGCGCTCAGGTGTCACTCCCTTCAACGGTTCGTTAAACGCTAGCGAATTCAGAAAAACTGTCCGCGCAACGTAGGTTCCATACGGCGGAAGACCTCTGTAGCTTGCTTCGTCAATCTCCTGAGCTAGAGCCTTTGCAGGCTCGGCACCGGTGACATCATTCCGAATCGCCGGCACGAATGCGGATTGCTGAAGGCGCGTCACAATCTCTTGCAAGATAGGTCCGTATCCGACATCAATGTGGTGCAGATGAATCGCTGTGGCATCCAGCGGGCGGTTCGCCCAAATGTGCGCAATGGTGCGGGTCAAGATACGAAGCATGCCACGGACGCGCTGAAAGTTTGAAAGCGTTGCCATCTTCGAGGTCAAGACATCAAGCACTTCGGGGTGGATCGGATAGCTAATCTGGAATTCCTCAACCGTTTCCGGCCGGCCAGCCTCAGGCGCCAGCCCTTCCTTGTTGGCCGACCACAGCCCACGATAGGCGGCGATGATCTCCCCTGCCTTGGCTTCATCGACCTTCTCAAACAGGCGACGACGAAGCACCTTCACCGTCTCATCGTCTTCCGTCGGATTAAGTAACGTCGCTTTTCGCGCCGAAACACTTTCAGCCTCTGCCATACGATCCGCGATGTACTGGTTCTCCGAAGCATAAGCATCCATCGGCTGGCCGTCTTTGCCGATCGCCAACGTATATACCAGCGCGGCGTGACTGGAGCTTTCGATTGCCTTGAACAATGATGTGAGGAAAGCCGTCAACTGATCGCCAGCACCTGGCGCCGCTTTCATTGCCTTTCGAAGATAGACGGACAGTTCATCTAAAAGGATGAGCGTCGGCTCGTTGCCGAACAACTCTGCGATAGTTTCAGCACCGGGAGCAACCATCTGCTCATCGCTGCGGCGAATTCGCCCATATCCGACTTTTCCGGCCAGTCCATACGCGATCTCGCCCCAGGGCGTATGAGCGAAAATGTCATCACCCATCGACCTACCGTTTGCGGGGTCGGCGTTCTCGCCGTCGAATGCGGCAACCCGAACCTTCTTCTTCGGGACAAGGGCCAAATCAATAAATTCGGATACGTTCGAAACGCCTTGCATGCCGTTGGCGGCGTGCACCAGCGCGATCAGACCATGCGTTTTGCCACCACCGTAGCTGGTATCGAGACGGAAAATCGACGCGACCTCGTTGCCCGTGCCGGTAAGCCGACCACATACATTCGCCAGTAAGTTTCGGAGGCCACGAGTCGGATAGGTGGTTGCGAAGAACTTGTCGGGCTTTAAGTACTCTTCTGGAGCAACGCCGCGAATCACCTTCGCGAGGTCAGCCGCGAAATCGGCGTCCGTGACGCCTTTGAGAACATCGGCGCGAGGTTCGCAAAGATCAAATATCAGTCGCTGAGTCGAAAGTGGGCGCTGGGCCAATGATCCCAAGTTATTGCTCCGTTTAGGATTAGGGGAAGGATATGATTATATCCGAGATGTGTACAGGGACTTCGGGGGGGCTTCGAGGGCGGAGACCACCAAGCGGCGAAGTCGATTTCGCAACCCAGCTCATCGGTCACTCCAACTTCAACAACGTGTCAACAAAGAGCTGGGAGCAGACGAACTCCGCGTTTGTTAGCCCTAATCAATCTAACCGGAAACATCCTCGGCTACCCGTCCCTTGGCGACTTCCTGTAGTTCACCAGTCGTCATGTATATAACAAATCCGCGGGCGGCCTCAGTGCAATCCAGATATTCCCGCACTTGAGCGGCGTGTTGCAGGCGCGTATCCCGTGTTGGTGCTACATCGCTCTTCCAGTCGAATACGAGTTCCGGAGCCCCTTCGAGATTGTAGGCAATCGCATCGACGATACCAGCCATACCGACAGTTTTGTTCCCGTTCTCCGACCTAAGCTGAAACACTCCAAATTCCGGTTGCAGCACCTGACGATATTGCGCCACAATTGGCAATTGAAGCGTACGGCCAATGGTGGAAGCGATCTCCTGAGATGTCGGTCCCTTCGATGGGTCAGGATGATCATTCTCTCCAAGCTGCCGCAGCAGTTCAGCGGCGCGGGTCTGCAGACCAGCTTGATCGTCCCGCGTCGCGCCCGAGAAAATCTCCTCCATCAGTTTGTGCAAGATCCTCCCACGGGCGGCACTCCCACGAACATCGGGAATAGGTTCCGCGAATTCGTCTTCGGGAGGGGCGGGAAGTGGGATCTCCTCGATTTCGACTGCGCTCGGCTGGATCCACCGGACATTCCTCGTTTGCTCTACGAGCCTCGCCGCCTCTTGGCGGAAGACCCCTGGCGTCTGATCATTCAGCGGTGGCGCGGTTGGCTTGCGCTCTCCTTCTGTCACATCCAGACTTGGGAACTCGGGTATCTGGTGCAACTGCAAATCCACTTGCTTGTGCCAGCAATTACTAAATTTTCCCAAATAGTGAGGGAATATGAGCAGGTCTCGGGCGCGCGTGCACGCAACGTAAAGTAGGCGAATACGTTCTTCGCCGAGCTCCCGGTTCTCAACTTCCTTGAGCAATTCGTACTCCGGCGGGTTTAAAGTCCTCAGGCCAAAATGCAAAGTATCGTCCGTCGCCCGGTGAAGAACTCCAGTGGCGGATCGCATGGCTGTTACCAGATTGATCGGGATCACGACCGGCCACTCCAGCCCCTTGGCACTGTGAATCGAAACTATGTGGACGGCGTCGTGAGTCGCATCAGCCCGGCCTTCGACTTCGCGTTCGCCCTCTTCCCAAAGTCGGGTCATGTCGTCCGCGAAGACACGCAGGCCACGAACCGAATATGGCTTTGCCATTTCAAGGAAGCGCTCGACGTTGGCAAGGGCCCGCTCGACATACCGTGGATGCCGCTGGGCCAAGATCGCGCGGACGTGAAGTTCTTCTACGGCTGCGGACAGGATGTCAAAAGGCGAGGTTTGATAAGCCTTTCGCCCGAGCCCCTGAAGAACTCGCATGACTTCCGCCGCTAGCTGATGATTGATTTCGGCAGGTTGGGTCCAAAGCCGCAACCGTCCGTACTCGCCGTCACGTAGCGGTAATCCCGCGACTATGTCCAACAGTTCCTGTTCGGTAAGTCCGACGAGAGGTCCTCGAAGCAGCGCTCCCAAACCCAGCGTGTCGCGGCTGTTTGAAAGGATCCGCGCAATGGCTACCAGATCATGCACTTCCTGCCGAATGAAAAATCCCTTGCCGGCTTGGGTAGCGATCGGGATGTCCATATCCTCAAGAGCCCGTTCGAAGATCCAGAGGTCCGTTCCGGTTGGAGCCAGCAGGGCTATGTCACCGGGACGACAAGGAACCAGTTCGTTCTTTTCACGCACTGTGAATCTTCCGATCAGTTTGTGGCAAAGCTCCGCTACTGCTTGCGCTTCAAGTTCGCGCCACTCATACACCTTGTACTCCGAGCCTTCTGTGCCGACCGGGACGCGTCCAATCGAGAACGCTTCTTTACATCCCGGCTCGACGGTAGAAACCAACGGTTCGTACCCGATTGAGCTCAAGGGAACAGCAAAGCGTTGATTGACAAAATCGAGAATCGGCCCCCGCGAGCGGAAGTTATCTGTGATGGCAAGGACGTTCTCGGGCCATTGTCTCTGGATTGCGGACTTCGCCTCTTTGTAGGATCGGATATCCGCACGGCGAAACCGGTAAACCGATTGTTTCGGGTCTCCGACCAGGAACAGTTGCCCTGGCCGCAGCCGCTGTTCGGGCCAGGGTTTATCGGCGACATCTGCGCCGCACAACAGGAACAAGATCTCGGACTGCAGCGGATCCGTGTCCTGAAATTCATCGACTAAGATATGTTGGTAGCGTTCTGCGAGCGCGGTACGAACGGCTGGATGCGTTCGCAGCAGATCGCGCGCAAAGTAAAGGAGATCGTCGAAATCGAGCAGTGCAGATTCCCGTTTGAACGCCCGGAAAGAAGCCTGGAAATCATCGAGGGCTGAAATCAGTTGCGACTGCGCGGACTCAGCGGCCAGGCCAACAAGTGTCGAAAGAGACTCCGCAACCCTATCGTAGAGCGCGCACGCTTCGTCGTTATGTCGATCGGCTTTAGCTTGCGACAGACCGGTAGATTTCGCAGCTGCAACCCATTTCCCCTTGCACTTGTATTGCCTTAATTCATAGGAATTCTTCTTCATTGCCGAAATCTGCTGTGGATGCGCATAACCCCACAACTGTCGAAAGCTGGTGTCAGCGCGATAGCCAGAGACGTACTGGGCGGCAAGCGCCTCGAACCCAGAGACGTACTCTTCCGTTGTAGGTTCTTGAAGACCAAGACTCTGTGCTCCTGCATACCATTTTCGAAACGAAGTGACCGACTTGCGGAATTCATCGATATGGTTCTGTGACAGCTTCGCTTCCGGTGCGCGTGCCGTCCGACGAGCTCTGCGGGCTTCGGCCAGTTGCTCGATCAGCCTTAGACCCTGCTCCCCTTCGATCACCAACAGCTCTGCGAGTGGATCCTCCGCCTGTGGCCCCTCCAAGCGATTTCGGAGCCACTGCCGTAGCAACGTCTTGTGGTTCAGATCGGCTTCGCCTTCGTCCATCATTACCGCACCCGGATCGACATTTGCCTCGATGGGGTAAGGTGTAGTCAACCGCTGACAGA
>Ga0302320_10006520_pt1 | contig 25892 bp, 18 predicted proteins | sample Bog_T0_3_FD_202130 | JGI IMG/M metagenome (GOLD analysis project Ga0302320, IMG submission 202130) | Peat permafrost microbial communities from Stordalen Mire near Abisko, Sweden - Bog_T0_3 | ecosystem: Environmental > Terrestrial > Soil > Wetlands > Peat | place: Sweden: Abisko, Stordalen Mire... | reverse complement strand
TAATTTTTTTTTTTAATTTATGTTAAAACGAATCATTTTTTATTTTAGAATATGATGGAAAGACATAATATTTTATTCTGCTAAAACAATATCTATAAATATCATAGATTTTCAACTTTGGTAAATAAAAAAAATCAAATGTCAAAATCTAAAATTATCATCGGCTATTGGAATATCAAAGGTCGAGGCGAAATTCTTCGTCATCTTTGCGAATTCCTCAGCATCCCTTACGAAAACAAACTCTACATCGACCCGGCCCAATGGTTTAAAAAGGACAAACCAGCTCTTAAATCAGACTTCCCAAATCTTCCATACATTCTTGATGGAGATAAGGTCATCACTGAAAGTGAGGCCTGTGCTATGTATTTGATTCACAAATCAAACAGATTGGACCTTTTGGGAAGCAATATGGATGAAATGATTCATATAACCCAACTTCGGGGAGTTTTGACTGATTTGCATAATAATTTGAACAAAGTCGCTTTTAATAAAGAGGGTGATTTCACTGAATTGGCAAAAGGAATTGAAAAAACCTGCGTTCCGAAATTGTTTTTGCTGTCCAAACATTTGGGAGATCGGGAATGGTTAATTGGAAAGATCACCTATCCAGATTTTCTCTTTTTTAGGACTTTAGGATTACTTAGCATGAATGGAAATTGGCTAGAGAAGTTCCCAAATTTGGATTTATTTTTACAAAGATTCAAAGACTTGCCTGCCATTAAGGCATATCTGGCATCAGATAGAAATCTTAAAATTCCAATAATGCCTTCATTTATGGTTCATCCTAAATTTAAACATTAATACAAAAATTTGAATATTTTCAAATATATGCTAAATATGATTTTATAAAGCTTTATTTATTAATACACAGAAAATCCAAAATGAAAAATAATAAAATAAGAAAAATATAATTTTCTACTAAAAAATTTGAAGCAAAATTAATTTACGGGCGATTTGAAAAAAAAAAAAAAAAAATTTAAAAACAAACTTTTAACGATAAAGTAGCTGTTTAATTAAAAGAAAAACAGCTATTTTTGTTTATTGTGGATTCATAAACTGCCCTTTTAAAGAACTAAAAAATCAGAATAAATACATCACATGACTTCCAAGTCTTCTACAATTCAAATCATTTTCTTGTTCCAAATCATATTTGTATCCGCCTTTTCCTCAACAATCCTTAAAGAATCCACCGATGTCTTAACAACTGCCTCTATTGCCAGCTACACAAATCTCGTTCAATATGTGATACCCTCCCCTACCACAAGCTTCAACTGTAGTTATTTCCAAAATCAATTGGCTCAGTTCAATTATGCCTACAGTGAAATTTCCTCTCTTTCTAATTATGCTTGCTTGAAACAAATATTTGATGCCAAAGTAGCTTCACTGAATCAAATATTATCAAATGGTTCCTGTATCAAAGACACGAGCTCCAGCTCATCAGGCATCAGCACAATTTCTGGAGCTAGTGCCAATCTTAGCTACTCCCCTGCCGGTAATGAATCTGTGGTAGTTGGCATAACTGACACATATGTTGGTTACCAAAATGGATCACAGGGGACGAGAAAAGGAATTGATAAGGGGTATTATTCGCCATTTTTCCTTGACAGAATGGTGACGGCCAATGGATTTAATCTTTTGAGCATTCTAGGGAACCAAGGAGACAATGTGCCACAATTTCAAGGCCAAGTTTGGTACGGAATTTTCACTTTCATGGGGACAAATTTAAATGAAGTTCAACCAATGTATGCTTACAACCAAAAGTTAGTGAGAATGTTCACTATGGATTCATCCAGCTGGCCCAACAAAGGACAAACCAATTTCACATATGTAAGAATATCGACCTTTGATATGACCTTCTGGGGTTTGGACAACAGTGGATATGTTTATCAAACTCCTACCGCAAACTCTCTTCAGGATGGGGTTAATCCTTGGGTCAAAGATAGCAGCAATATTCAATTGATTGATATTGATTGCTCTCAAAAGGACGGTTCAGTCGTTGGGGTAAAAACTGATGGTACTGTTTGGTCGGCGAGTGGCCTCAGCAAAGGATGGAGCCAAATCGGAACTCTGAAGGCAAATCATGTCAGGGTTATTGCCAATGGGAACGTCTTCGCATCGGGAAATGATGGAAATATTTACTTCTTGGCTAATTATAAATCAAATTGGCAAGCCTTGGGTGGACAATCAGGATTTATTTGGTTCGATGTCAATAATTTGGGCTTGCTCACAGCTTTGAAAAAGGCAGATTATAGAGCGTGGAGCACACAGTATGTTTCACAACAGTGGACTGATGAAAAAATGCATTTTACCACAGTGAAAGTCCAAGATAGCGGAAATATTGTGGGAATTGGCACTGGAGCTCCTGGACTCACTCCTTTAAATTCTTATTATTTAACGAAATATAATGTGTGGGAAAAAATGTTGACCAGCTTTTGGCTATTGGGAGGACCGCAGAATTCTGGTTGCACTAACCACAGAACAATGGAAACTGAGGGAGGAACGTTTTGCCCACCAAAATATTAATGGAATATTTAATTTAAGGAAAATTTAAAAAATCAAAATATTGCCTTTTGAAAAAATGAATAATATTTTTTTAATTTTTCATTTTCTATTTCACGATTAGAAAAATAGAAAAAAAAATTACTCAAAATTTTTATATTTTTCAAAAAATATTTTTTTTTCAAAATTAAATTTAATAAATAATTTTTTCCATCCAAATTTTAATTTCCAAAAATATGAATATTTAGAGCTTATACGGTAAAGCAGAAAAAAATTACATCAAAAATTTAATAGCGAATTTTTGAAGTTCGCAATCTGAAAAAAAAAATGGAAGAGTTTTTTTTTATCAAGTTGCAAAAAAATTTCATAAATTATTTGATATTAATTACGAAATTGAATAATTCTGCAACAAAGCCACGGCCTGTGCTCTGGTTTTCAAGGCGACAAGAGTGCAAGCATAACTCCAAGATAAATCCTTGGCGCTCATTTGAACTCCAGTGCTTTTATCAATTTGTTCAGCTAAATGGCCGCCATCTCCCTTGACATGATAGTAAATTCTTTGCATAACTGCATCACCAGCTGCCAACATTGAATTGGACAAGTTGATGTCTTTATTGTTTCCAAGGAATTCTGTATTAAGGCTGTCAGCAGGTAAATTCAAAGTGTTCACCCAAACTGCATAATCAGAATCAGCAAGCAATTGAACTCCAGCTTTTTTCGCTTGAGCGATGCTCAAAGCAGCTCTATAAAACAATTTGGCTAGATCAGCTGATAACAAGACCCAAGGATTACCTCCCGCATAAGAATCACCTTGATATCTTCCATAAAGGACTCCAGGGATTCCATTGGTGGTATCTGCTTGGTTGATGGCGAATTGATGACAGAAGAGAGTGTTGAGAGTGCTCACAGTTTGAGCCACCTGAGTATCTGTTGGTTTGAAGAAATCATCGTCAGCGAAGCCTTCATTGAAGGCAGAAACAACTGAGGCATCCATTTGTCTGTTATCCGCCTCCTTGATGAAAGTTCCAGTCCAATGGCCTGCAATTGCTGCTTCGATAGTTGCGGCGGTTGATCTATAAGTCGCAGCAGTGGCACTGTCTCCCATTTTATCTGCCAAGGCTGCTCCCTTCAAAAGGCCGTTACGGAAATTCAATCTTCCCCAGAAGAAGTCAGTACTTTGAACTTCTTCCCAAAGATCACAACCACTTTGTTGCCAATTGGCGACAACCCAATCTAAGTCATGCTTGACAGCTCCTCCATTATAACTTGAAGAACCAGTCCAAAGGTATTGTTTGACAGCGTCGGTTTTGCCAGCAGCAATGAGAACTTGGGCATAAAGGGAAAGAGTGGCTGCTCTGAGAGCAGGGCCATCAGTTTGTGGTCTGCACCAGCCTCCTGTGTAAGGGTCTCCATTCGGAAGGTTGAACTTGGGTTCAATTCTCACATCAATGTTATTGGGGTCTGACTCGCCTTGGACTCTGAGTACCCATTGGACATAAGCGTCCATATTGGTTTCAATGGTGGGTAATGAGAAATCATTGATGAACATATAAGATTTCATGCTCAAAGCCGCATCTCTTGCCCAGGCATAATAATAGCTACCTCCGGGAGTAGCAGTGTCAGGACTGGCAACCACTCCACCTTTGCCTTGAATGTTAAGATTCGCATAGAAAAACCCTTGCATATTCGAGAAGTCAGAATCAGAAAAACCGGGGCCGGTAGCTGTAAAACTCAGATTGGTGCAAACGTCTGTATGACCTGCTGGGTAAAAACACCATGGCGTTGATGAACCTTGGCTTCCAGGAACCCAACAACAACCACTTGATTCACACTGGCTTTGTGTGACACCCGTAAAACCGCAATCTACTTTGCTAGGATCAGACACTGTGCAGTCCGCGGCATTGAATACAAAAAAAAGAGATGGTAATAAGAAAAAAAGGAAAATATTCCTCATGATGGTCTTATATTAAGAATAAAATTTATTATAATTTTCGAGTTCGAGAGCTATATTATAATGTTTGTTTTAGAGACGCATTATTAAAACAAATATGAGAGAGCAAAAAAATATCGCATCTTACGTTTTTAGAGATTAAAATTATATCACAATGTGTTTAACAAACTCAAATTAAAACATGAAATTGGACTAAAATATAAACTCTTTAACAAATAAGAAAATTTTCAGCTTTTTTATATAAAAACCATTTTTTTCAACATCGATTATAATCCAAATTTCAAAAGTTCTCAATTAAAAGATGCAGCCACTTTAATGAAAGGAAAGGTAATTGGATTGCTGCTTCGATGTGGTGCTGCAATCCCATTAACTTTGGCAGACGTTGGAATACGACCAATAAGGGTAATTTTGAGGTTTAATGGAACCAAAATAATGTTTTCAATAATGATTCCAAACAAAGGTAGTTTTAACTGAGAAAGTCTGATCCTCATTGGTTAATCTTTGGAAGCAAAATGAGAAACTTTTCTTGTTAAAAAAAACTATAGTCAGTTGGTGCTTGCAGCGGAATTTGAATTGGTGCTAGTGCAATAGTCAATAAAATAAACAAGAATTTATCTTCAAAATCTCATCCCAAAATTATAGATAAACCTAATTATAAAAGTGTTTCAATATGAAAAATTTGCGATTTTTCTTAAAAAAACTCAAAAACTCGAAATCTTTTTTTAAGTTTCTAAAGTTTTATAGTTTCATTGTTTTTTTCCTTTATTTCTATTATTTTTGAAAATTGCACCCAAATTATTTTCTCAAAATGGATCAAAAACGAAAAAATTATGATTCAATGCCAGCTCCAACTAAAAAGCCGCATCTCAACGAGGATCGCGTATCCAAATCCGAAACTTTGGAAGAAGTCAAGGAAGCAATTGTTGATAACCGAGTAGAATCTGAAGATGGGGAAAATGAAGATGATCAAGAAATAGATAAAGATGAAATTTTAAGAGAAATTTTGGAAGTAAATTCCTTAAATTGAACATTATTTATGATTTTCATATGAATTTATAATAATTAGTCTGAAGAAAATCCAGGAGAAGCCTTTAGCAAAGATCAGTTGTTGAAATTAACCCAACAATTTGAGAAGCATATAATTCAAAATCAAGAGTTGAGATCGAAATTTGCGAAAAATCCCGAAAAATTCATGGAATCTGAAGTGGATCTTGATGAAGATGTTTAGAATTTCTAAATAAAAATTGAATTTTTTTCTAAGATTCGAAAATTCGGCGCTTTGGCTGCATATCCCGAACTTCTTCCAGATTTTATGATTTCCAACGTAAATTAAAACTTTTGCATTTTTCTAAACAATTTCGCAGGCTTTAAAAAATTTCATTGGTCTTTTAACACATGAAAACCTGGATATTTCGCTTGATACTATAAACTTCTTCGGAGATCTTATGGAACTTGAATTGACTGAAGAAAATAGTTCAAATATTATCAAATTATATCAAGAAATGGCAATCCTTTAACTTTTTCCTATTTAATTTAAATTCTGTTTAGATCGACAACCATTTCCTTGAACTCATCGTTCAAAATCTAAATAGATTGGATGAAAATAAACAGGATCAATTCAATGCAGTTCATAAAACTCTGAAAATTTTAGAATCTCTGATTGAAATAATGCCAGAATTGCCACAAACAATATGTGATATCACGAAGATTTTCCAATGGTTAATAAAGAAACTCAGCCCAAAAAACAAATTAAAAGATAAAACTCTTGATGATAATAAATTATATGCAAGCGAAATCCTAATTCTTTTAGTGCAAAACTATAAGGAAAATCAATTTACTTTTGGGAAATTAGGCGGCATCGATCATCTTCTCAATATGTTGGCTGTAAAAAGGAATTTTTAATAGAAGAAAAAATTAATTTTTTATAGGAATATAAAAAGAAAGACCCTGAAATTGATGAGGAAAAAGAAATGCTTGAAAATCTCTATGATTGTTTATCTGTTTGTTTGACATTGAAGTAATTTCATATTTTTTCAATTCAAGAATCGAAATTCTATAAAATTCAAGGGAAAATCTTGATTCTTTCCGAAATTTACAAGGCATTGAACTCATGATTAGATTAATCAGAGAGCTGAACTTTTCTTCTAGATTAGCATTGAAAGTCTTGAATTATGCTTTGACTGAATCGCCATATAATTGCAGACATTTCATTGATTCCTTGGGTTTAAAATTCCTGTTCCCAGCCTTTTTGAAAAAGGGGATCAAAGGAAAGAATAAAGAAGAACAATTATCAATCGATGGTTTTTTTCTTTAAAAATGAGGTTTTTATTTATATTAAAAAAAGACCATCTCTGTTCAACGATAATGCATCTTCTGAAAAACACTAGCGATGTGTTTCTAGATCGTGTTATTAATAAATTCAAAGAAAACGAATTTGAGAAAGTCGAAAGATTATTTGAACTTTTCAAATTTTATCAAGAAGAAGCCAAAAAAATCGAACGGGAATACGAAAATGAAGAAAAACTCAATCTATTAAAAGAATTCCAACAGGAGACGGTAATTTTTCTTGAAATCTCTTAAATATTGTTTGTTATTGAAGGAAACTGAAGAGTTGATTTATATGAAGAAACTTGAAAATGGGTTGGAAATCGTAGAATCTGTTGCGTTTATTATATTGTCTTTGTTTTCTCATAAAGATATAGCAGTAAAATAATTAATACTTTTGTGAATTTTTCAAAAAATTCTTTAAAAAATTATTTAGCTACAAGCAAAAATCTCGCAAATATTCAAACTATTCGATTTGAAAGTAAAAGATTTCAATGAGATCCTTAAAACCAAAATCAAATTTTCTAATGATAATGAGAATCCAACTCAAAACAACGCGACTCTCGATCTATTAAAAAAAGTGGAATCAATGTCGAATTTATAAACTGAGAAAAAAATTGTTCAAAACTTGTCAAAACCTCGAAAATTAAAATAGAAAAAAAAAATAAAAAAAAAAACATTGAAACCAAAATAAAAGTTTTTTAAAAAAATTCCTTTAAATTTATAAAAACCCCTCCAAAAAACCTTCACAATTCAATGACAATAATTTATGGCACAAATATGGTTGTCGATGATTTCAGAATTCTCACCCAATATCCTCTCCAAAGATTCCTTTTCTTCCTTACTCATATGCATGCAGGTCCCCTTTAATTAATATCTTTCTTTTATTCCATTTAGCTTAGATCATTATGTTGGAATGAAAAACCATTGGAATTATGGTCCAATATATTGTTCATCTCTCACCAAAATACTTCTTTTAAATAAATTTCGAGTGGAAAGCCAAATTGTAAAATTCGTCAACTTTTTTGTTAAAACCTTTGAGATTATTAGATAACATTACCTCTAAACACTCCTTCTATTATCTATCTTAATGAAACCAAATCTCTTTCGGTGGAAGTGACCTTCTTTGATTCCAATCATTGTCCAGGATCCATCATGATTCTTTTCAAGGGATACATGGGAACAATACTACATACAGGTGATTTGAGATTTGATGAGAAGCTGATCTATGAAAATCCGAGCTTATATCCAAAAGAATTAAGGAACAAAGAATTAAAGAATTGTTCGATTCATATAGACGAATTAATTTTTGATAACACTTTTTGTGATCCAATTTTTCAATTTGGAAAGAGAGATGAAGCTTTAAAGGAAATTAAGGAAGTGATTGATGAGAATCGAGACAGTCGAATTTTGATTTCAATTGATAGTTTAGGCAAAGAAGATCTGCTAATTAATTTAGCTGAACATTATAAAACACCTGTTTAATAAAAATACTGAAAATTCCTCATTCATTAATTTTTCAGATTGTGGTCAATCATGAGAGATATAAGAATATCAAATCCATTAATCTCAGACTTGAGGTGTTTACTACTATTTATGATGAGGGATGGATCGAAGTAATCAAGAAAAATGAAAGGGGTCAAAGAGTCCATAAAAGCAATGAAAAGAATATTTGCATTATTCCAACTGGATGGGGAAATGGGAAAAAATACGTGAGTCCTGACAAAAAAATCTACGTTTTCTAATAATAATTCTGAAAAAATATCATTAAATTTGAATTTATTAGGTGATTGCTTATAGTTTACATTCAAATTTTAAGGAAATAGAAGCCTTAATCAAAAGCATTGGCCCAGCTTCTTTGATCGCTCTTTCCAGAAAACAGAATGAAAATAAGAAATGGGAAAAAATCCAAGAATTTTCTAATTATTTGATTTCTTTGATGCATTATCAACAAAAAGGATATGGAATTTTGGTCGAGAAATATGTCCGTGTTGGAAATTTCTCTACAGAATATAGAAACTTAACGGTTTTCATATAAAATCTAGATTTTAATTCTAAGTTTTCCAAAGAAAAATGCAGATTTCCAAAAGAAATTGAATTTAGAACTCGGAATCACACTCACAGAAGCAGAAACTTTGGATCAAAATAAGAAGATGTTTGAGAAGAAATATCAACAAATTCTTCAACCTAAGAAAAAGTTTAATATTTCTTAAAAATTAAAGAAATTAATAAGTTTTTTTCTTTTGTTTAAAAAAAAAGAATAAACAAAGGCCTCAAAATTTCTGAACCTGAACACAACAAATTTCTTCAAAAAGAAGAAATCGATATTATTCAAGTGGCCAAGAATAACGAAAAAGAAAAAAATGATGAAATTTCTATTATAATCAACAGTTCAAAGGAAATTGTTTTAGATGATGAACCTGAATCCAAAATAGAATTGTTCGAAAAACCAGAACCAAAGTCAAAGCCAAAATCGAAATCAAACAAAAAAAAACCGATTATTTTCCAGGCAATCAATTTTAATATAAAGAATTCGACCAAAAGAACATTTTTGGAAGATTGGATGATGAATTCTTTAGCTCCAAACGGAGAAGATGAGCTTTTATTAATGAAAAACAAAAGGGAAAACCAAATGATTTTGAATGAAAATGAAGGAAATAATCTTGATATTAATGATAATAATAATTTTCAAGAGGAAGAAGATATAAAGGATATGAATATTCAGGAAGAAAATGAGGAAAATGATAATAATAAAAATGAAGGAAATATGAAGGAAACTCCTAATATAATAACAAATATCAATAATGATCAATATAATGAGAAAAGTCTATATGAATTTAGTTTGGATCGATTTAACGAGAATAAATATCTGAGAGACTTATTGAAGAAGCGGAAACTTGAAAGGAAAGAAGAATTATCAGGCAAAATCAAAGAAATATTCATGAAAAACAAAGCCGAATTAACTCTTTTCACAGACCCCACAATTTTAAACTTATTACAGAAAAACCTTAAAAAATTTCCAAAAATTTCTAATAAATAGGCAAAAATTAAAAAAGGTTTTCGATTTTAATGGATTTCTTGTTAATTATAGTTTTAATATAATATTCTTTGTTATTTTCAATGTTTCTTTTCTGTTTTAATAATCAGTGTTCAAAACCAAACAAACTCCTTGTAAAATCCAATGACTTGGATGTTCTTGGGTTGATAAATCAGCTTCAAAAACCAATCCAACTCCCATTGCATTCCTCCTATTTTGAGTAACATAAACTGGTGTTTTCAAAGTGTCTATAAAAAACCATAAATTTCTCAATTATAATTTAAAAACAAAGCAACCTTTTAGCTTTAATTTATTGGCTTCGACTGGAATGACTTGAATGATCGGCATTTGGAAAATCAATTCTTTTGGGCTAAAAAAAAGATAAACTAAAATGAAATTTTTATTGATTTACTTTTGTCTTTTCAAGATTTGTTTTTCGATATCCCATTGAGCTCCTTCCAAGAAGAGTCCTGTGACATAACAACCATTTTCTGGTTTCTTTTTGATTTCACTAGGGTCTTTGATTTTGGTGATATCAGTATAAAGAGTGGATTTATCTAAAGCCCATTTCTTTTTTCTGCATGTTGTTTGAACCAAAGCCGTCAAATAAGATTCAGGGATATGTAAACCCGAAAGCCAAACCACTGCTAAATCTTCTTTACTTAACCAATCATTATATTGATGGATTCTTTTCAAGAAATGCTCGATCCAAGATCCTAGTTTCTTTAAGGTTTGAGGAGCTAATTTAGCCCACATCGCTGGCAAAAAGCCATTATATAAAGAAAATGATATATCATCCAAATCTGAATTCATCCCGATTTCTCCTTTCAAAGCTCTTTTCAAATTAGTGAGCGTTTCTGTGATTCTCGAAATCAATCTATTAATTCTTTCTAATTCCTGGAATAACACGACTTTTGTGGGCGAAATTTCAATTCCAGCTTCTTTCCGATAGGCCACAACATCATAAGGCACTGGTATTTTCGATTGAATATCATTGGCAATACTTTCGACATATTCATCTTTATTCACTCCTGTTGCTGAAGCCACATTAGTCGTTTGCATTGAAATCAAATCATCCCACATAGTTTTCGCAGCATTCGTGAAATAGGTGATTTCAGCATTTGGATGTAATCCGAAAACATCTGGAGTGTTGATAATAGGAATTTCATTGAGATAATTCATATATCCTTCGAGATTCATCTGTTTCGGCAAACCATAATCGAATTCTTTGCTTTTTGAGAAGAAAAATTCGCGATTCTTATCAAATATAAAATCACCCATATATTCATCCATATAATTGATCAAAGTCCTTCTATCGAAATCATCAGTGACTCGACCTCCATACATAGCTTCTCCTATCAAATATTTCAAAGAACCCCAAGGAATCATTTCATCCTTATTTTCCCATGCTTTCCTAAGATACATTCCTAACAATCTGAATGAAATCCTGAAATCGCTTTCATTGAAATCATAGGAAACATTCCATCCAATTTTCCCGAATTTCCTTCTATCTTGTATAATGGCATGGAAAAATGAAACCACCCAAACTAAAGGTTTAAAAGCCACATGTGGACATTCTTCTAATGTTTCTTCATTAATTTTGGATAAGATGCTCTTCATATTTAACTTTAAACCATCAGGAGGCTCCGTAACAACCTTTAAAGATTTCTGCAAAATGCCCAAAGGGAACATATCAGTTGGTTGAGTTGTTAACCATAAACGGAAATCTTTATGAGGCTTTTCAAGCGTTTCGAGCATTTTCTCAAGCTTGTTTTTCAACCAGGATGTCAAAAGATGGCAATTCATTAACATTAACCAATGACCTCTTGAGGCACTGCTTTCAACAAATTGAGTGGCTTCCTGTTCCATTCCTTGTCCTAAAGATTGATATTTGAATTTTGTGCCTGTGAAATTCATTTGATCAGCAAGTTTCTGAACATCGCTTAAAGGATCCGCTCCAGGACTAAGAATGAAGACAATGGGCGATTTTTCAGTACTTTGCTTGAAGATCTTCTCATAAGAAATGGTTGGAGCCTGGACAAAATGATTGTTATTATAATGTTCGATGATGAATTTCTTTACTCCATTAATAACTCTATCGGATCTGAAAACCTTCAATAATAAAAGCATTTGAAAAGCAGTCAATTTGTTATATTTCGGTAAATCCTCGATTTCAGGCTTTTCTAAATCATACCATCCTTTGAACATCGCCTCATCATTTTCAAGATCTTCAATCAAACGCTTATATTCATCACCAATCATTATCAATTTATGAAGATCTCTCCATCCTTGATCAGTTAACCATTTATAAGGCTTGGGTTTTGAAATTTGTTCTAAGGAAGTGTTTCCTTTCAAGAAGAACTCAAGTTCAGCTTTATTGAGATTATTATCTCCATCCAAAATCATAATAGTCATTTGAAACGCAAACATCAATTTATGAATTTCAAAAATCCCAAGACATGTATAATCGTATACATTCACAGTCAATTTATCGATAATATATCGAAGACGATTTTCAAGGATTGAATCTTTTTTGGCATCACGAAGCGAATTGTTAAACACTTGAAGATAGGAAATCAAACTATATTGATACATTTCAGATATGGCTGATAATCCCACCATTGCGAAGAAAAGAATTGCCCCTCTTTTGGCCACTGGATTATAGGATTGTCGAGCTATATCGATTTCTTTCTGGGTAGTGGCTCCGATTTCTATGGCTTCTGCTATTTCAATAGATTTTTTCTTGGTTTCCTGCATAAAAAAAACAATCAAATTCAATAAAATAGAAAAAAAATAAAGAAACCTCTAATGTATTGATCAAAGGCTCATTATCTAATAAAGATCCTGTATTTTCAGCCAATTTCTTCAATAATTCATCTTCTGCATCTTTTAATTTCTTCTTATTTTCGCTCATTTCATGAATCAATTGCAACCTTTGTTTTTCCTTTTCCGGTTTCTCAAATCCCACCACAACATTAAGCAATTGATCCCATAAACCTTGTAAAGTCACAGTATAATTAATCACCATGGTTTTGCCCATAATTTCAGGTGTATATTGCGGATTTGCCAATTTTGTAGTCAAAAATAACTTAAAATCTTCATTAAATTCAATATCATTATCACCCAATCGCAAATATTTCACCCCAGCGCCTTTTATCACGAAATTTTTCTCTAAAACCGGATCGATTGTCGGATCCAATTCCACATCGACATTTTCGAAAAGCACGGTTTTCCCGAATTTTATTGAATTCTCAAGCATTTTCAAATAGGCAGTGGCCCCGTCATTTAAATTCAAAATAGTCAACATTTTCTCTTCTTTTTTCTTTATCCATTGCACAGCCTGTAATTGAGGATCAATACATAAAGGCCATCTACTGGATTTAGTAGTCAAAATACCATTTTGAACTGATAATTCATCAGAAGGCAAGCCTTCACTTGCCCATTGACTGATTTCCACATCAGAAGTCAATAATTCCTCAAGTCTGAATCCTGTTGAATTTGGAATGGCTCTTTTCTCTAAATCCTGATACCAAGCTTCATAAATCATCTTCTTTCTGAAACTATAATCGAAAGGACCAACATAACTTAAGAAACTCGAACATAAAAGACAATCTCCCAATAATTTGTATTTCTTTTCATCGAATAAAGCTTGATCATCAGTCCATCTCCTTTGTTCTCGACCTAATCCGGAAATCAACTTTTTAGCAGCAGTCAATCTACGTTCCATAATATTGGCTTCTTTGGTCAATTCATCTAAAGTCGCTTGCTTTTTTATTTGATTTTCATGTAATTCATGAAGATCCTTCTTCAATTTATCCAACAATTCCTCAGTTTCTTTCAATTCGTCTCTCAAAGCAGCGAGTTTCTTTGATAATTCCTCAACTCGTTGTCTTAAAGGTGTGACTTTCTTATTCACTTCATAAAATTTGCACATAGCTTGGATCCAACTATGAAGTCCTGCACATGCTTTTGATAATGATAACAATTCAGTTTCTCCTACACCCATGTTTTCTAAAGCCTTCTCATGATTTTTGATCCTATCGATCTGTCTTTGTGTGATTCTATTGATTTCCTTACCAAAACCTTGCAAAACCTTCACAAATTCTCCAGGCGATCCTATCATGATCTTAAATCCAGCCCATCCATCTTTTTCATCTTCAGTCCCTGAAGGCTTTAAAATCAAAAGCATCGTGCCAACAATTTTAATAGCTTCTTTTGGACTTGGCAATGCTTTCAAAAACACCAAATCACTAGGATCGATATTATTAAGAGCTTTTTCTGCGCCTTGTAAAATCGGAATCGCTTCCTTGAGAATTACTTCAGCTTCGTTTTGCTTTTGTTCGATTTCCGCGTTATCAATGTCTAATTGGGCTTTCTTTTCAACAGCTGCGGCTTGATGTTTTGAAGCAATTTCAGTTTTTTGTTGGATATCTTCGATAATAGCCTCAACTTCGCTTTTTTCAGCATTCACTTCCTTTTGTTTCACTTCTAATTGGGCTTGCAAAACCTCGACATCAGCTGCTGCTTTTTCCAATGTTTTGCATCCATTCGCATATCTCACGATCATATCAGTATATTTTTTTCGATTGATACCTAGAAACTTCTTATAATTATTAAGGAAATCAAGGTAATTTTTCGGAGTGGAAAAGTTCTTCCTTTTTAATTGTAATTCGAAATCTTTAGAAAATTGTTGTATGGAACTATGAACATGTACAATATGATCAGTGATATTAGGTCTATGTTCAGGTGGGAGATCTTCTTCTTCCAAATAGAATTTGCAAACACTGATTAAAGCTTCTTCTGGCCAAGGGAAAAACCAATCAATGCAAGTATTAGAAACCAATCCAGGGAAATTTCTGCATCGAATCCGTAAAACATCACCTGCTGGAGACATCGCCAAAACTATATGCAAATTATCTCGAACCTTATCGAGGAAATAATTCCATAAATCGTCTTTACTTTCAGGAATTCCTTTTTTCTTGGCTTCATCTCGAATTCTTTCAGTCATTTGTTTTTTACCATCCTCATCAAATAAAGCTGGCACCATACCGATTGTCAACATATTATTGACCAATTCTAAGAAACCTTCCTCCAAAACATGCGAATCTGTGAAGAGAAAAACCGTTTCTTTCACTGTCAAATTTTCATATAATTTTTTCAAATCCTCACGAAATTCCTTTTCTTTATAACCTCTGGCTAATGTAATGAGGAAAATATCATAAGAAGCACAAAAAGTAGCTAATCTGGTCAAACTTTGTTTACCTGAACCCCCGAAACCAACTAAAAGCGCATGTCCTCTTGGAAATCTTAAAATTCTATGGATTTTCGTCACATGTTCTAATGCATCTTTGAACAAAACCAAATTCATCTCCTTGTTTTTTTCATTATCGTTATAATCATTCAAGATACCTTTAATTTTCAATTCCACTTGTTCATATCCACCACAATCTTTATAAACCTTCGGATCAATCGCCTCAGGTTCCGCTGGATTCGCCATCATATAATCTGCAATTAAAATCGGATCCTTCAACACAAAATCTTGAATTTCTGCTGGGAAGAATTCCTTTAAAGTTTCAGGGATCGTCTCATTCGAAATCAGTTTTCGATCTTCCTCTGATATCAATTTATCAACGAAAACTCTGAGACATTCATTTCTCCAAAGTCTCACGAATTTATCCACAGAATCGAATGCATCCACTGTCGACCTCAATAATCCTTCATAAATTCTAGATAAATCTCTCAAATTGAAAATATAATGGAATTTCATCGGTGTTCGTGGCAATTTGGCTGAAATTGTTTCATAAAGCTTTAAAGTGGCAGTTGTGATTTTTGTCCCGATTAATTGGATTTCTTCAGGGAAAATCATGAGATGCGCCTTGAGAATCGAATTATATATCTTTTCGAGATTCTCATAACTTGGGAAAATAATGCTAAACGTCATAAATAAAGATAAAAATCTAGGATCCACATTATTAGTTCCACCACCAGGTGGCAACATCGCTGACACAAATTGAGTATCTTTAACGATTTTCATTTCCAAATTACCACCTCTTTCATACATATAACCCTTATCTAACAACAATTTTAATAAAGCGATCGGTTGTTGGGTTCCATAAATATCAACTTTCGGCATATGGACATCATCTATAAAGACAACTAATTTTTTTCCTGGGATTTTTGGACCAAAGTTTCTACCACTTTTCTTATCAATGTTATCTTCTAAAGTCTTTTGAAGATCTAATGAAGTAGTTCTTGAACTGAAATTTATGTTCAATTTGAGGTAATTTTCAACTGGAAGACTATTCAAATAGAATTGAATTATCACTGATTTAGCAGTTCCTGATTCCCCAACAAACATTGCTGGCCATTTATTTTGAACCATTTGACTAAGAAGCCATGAAAATCTTTTGGTATCAACGGTTGGCACTAATATTTTGCTAAATTTCCCATCTGGTGGTGGTTGATATTCAATCACTAATTTCTCCCAAGGAATCCAAGTCTTTAAAATTATTTTATTAAAAAAATAAAAATTAAAAATTATATATACTTTAGCCCCATTGAAATCATAAAAATTGTCATATAATCTCGGAGGTAGATGTCTTCCACTGATTTTCCGAACGAATTCTTGGAATTTTTCTCTTTGTTCGGGCTTAATGCAAGAACCCAATGACCAAACCAAACAGAAAATGAACATGAATTCCAAATGATCAGGATCTTGGGCGGCATCTTCATCCACTAAAAAACTTTCAACTAATTTGCATAATTGCACAACCAAATTCAAATCAGTTCGATTCAAAATTTGTTGCAAAGGCTTATCTATAGCTTCTTCATCAATTCCTTCGAAAATCAAATTGATGCATGGTGGAACATATTTCGCGAACAATTCATTCAAAACTTCTATTAAAGTATCATATTTATCCCTTTGTTTTTTCCATTTGGACATCCATTTCTCGAAATAAGGTTGATACCTTAAATTCTTAGGATCCACATATACCATTCCACATCTTGAAATCGTGGCTGGACTGGCATATTGTAAATCCGACACTTCAAAAAGCATTTTACAAAATCTCTCAAGTCTAATACGATCTCCATTGATCAAAGTCAACAATCTGTTATCATCCATCACAGAATTCATATTTTCAACCCAAACAGCATCTACATCCCCATCATAAAGAAGCCATCTATTTTCTTCTTTGATGCTTGCTGATTTCTCATTAGCAATTCTAAATATTTTGCTTAATAATCCATCTTTCCATTCACGAGTTTGTGAATCCATGATTCCATAAAGCTCATTAACAGTTTGTGCCTTTGGATTCATACAGAAAATAAACACTTTTTCCACTTTCTTTAAAATATCAATAACTGTTGATTTACCGGAACCTGTGGGCCCCACAACCATGGTAGTATGTCTTGTCACCATGGTTTCGAATAATTGAATCACCTTATCAGCTTGATCACTGATATAAGTCAAGCCTTCATTTTCAATTTCGGCATTGATTCGTTCTCTTTTCTCATAACCCTTCCGTTTAATGTCCATACTTGGAAATAAATCAGTTATGAGCCCTAAGAATAATGGCACATCCTCGAATACGAATTTAGGCATATTCATATCTCTCAAAGCTCGCATCAAAGTCAAATCCTCTTGAACATCGGATGCTTCTCTTTTGAGACTTCCAGCCATCACTAACACTGATTTCAATGCTCTTAATCCGAAATCATAATGAAATTGCTTGGATAATTGCTCACACCCCAATTTATATAACACGCACATTTTCTTCGCTAAGACTCTCGCATTCAAAAACCCTTCAGACATCAACATAATTTCACAAATCATATTCATATCTGGGACCACCATCGTCACTGGTCTAAACAAGGCTTTCAAATTATCAGGAAGTTCAGTTCTACCCGCATAACCTGGATTCATAGTCACGAAAATCCCCACTGTAGATACTACTTTCAATTCCTTTTTCAATAATTCTAAAGTCTTCTTTTCCTTAGTTAAGGCCTCTTGAATAGTTTTGATTTGCACAGAAACAACAGACAAGACTTCGGGTGAAATTCTGTTGAATTCATCGAAACAACCCCAAAATCCAGTTTGCACAAGTCCTGAAAAAATGATTCCCATAGCTTTATAATCCATGCTTTCACTACAATTGGTCACACAACATCTAATAGCCAATGATTTAGCCAAATCCTTCACAGTTTCCGTCTTACCAGTTCCTGCAGGACCAGCTGGGGCACCTCCTAATTTAAAAGTCAAAGCCGTTGTTAATGTCATCACACATCTATCAGTCAAAGGAGTGATCACCAATCTTCCATTCAAACCCTGATATTCATAACCATAAGTAAATGTTCCAGTGCATTGTCTAATTCTGATATCATTTTCTTGATAATCCCAATAAAATCTCAATTGACTTTCCCATTCGAACTCCCGAGCGTCTAATATAGAATCCCTCACGAATCTATCAACAATATCTCGGGCATGCACATCGACTATAATCAAGGTATTGATTTTTTTTCGATCCAATGAATTCAATTCAGTCCTGATAATATCAATTAAATCAGTAAGATCTTTCGTTTGTTTCGTGGATTCCTGTTTCATCGCATATTTGTTGCCTTCCTTCACTTTTCTAAACACATCTTCCACTCTCCAAGTCCACCAAATTTGAGTTCCAACTATCGCAACCATCCCCAAATTATCTAAGACCCATTGTGTTCTTTCTTTATTGGCATAATGAAACACTGATTCTTTGGTGATTTTCTTTAATGTCGATTGCATTTCCTCATCGACTTTTCCCATCCAACCTTCAACTGGCTTCTCAGCCTTTTGGACTTCTTTGAAATTGAACTTTTCACTTTCATCTGATTCCATTCCAAGCACTAATTTCCTATTTAATTTGAGCTCTTTACAATTGTCGAATAATTTCAACATATGAGGTTGAACAGCCTGGGGTTCTGAAGATCCTAAGATACTTAAAAGATCTTCATCACTTAGGAAATAAAATCGAGGGAAAATGTTTCTTTTGGCATCAAGATAATCGCTCAATCTTTTTTGTCTTTTATCCAATTCCTCTGATAAATCCTTCAATTCCATCAATCTTCCCTCATTTAACACACAACAAGCCAAAATATTCGGGTTTTTGAACGCGTTTTCCATTATTTTCTTAAAGGATTTATCATTTTTATCGAATCTTTTGGCTTCTTCCTTCAATTGTTGTCGGATATCATCAGAACCTGTGAAAATACCTTCCAAATAAATCCATTTCTTTTGGACTGTGAGCCATAAATCCAATACTTCAGCTATTCTATTCAAATCATGTTCCCATTTTCGCACTCGACCCAAAAACGCTGAAACAAATCTAGAACTCGCAACTGCCTGCAAATTCAACAATTGATCATCCAATAAAAGCTTCACTTCATCAGTTGATTTCAAGACAAAGCCTCTATCTTCATTCCCCTTTTTATATTTCACGATCTCAAAGGCTTCTGTCTTCCATTTCGCCTCAATCTTGTTCAATTCCTCCTCATTTTGCGCCTCATTCAATGCTTCGGTCACTATTTCATCCACTTTCTCTGGGTAATTTTGCAATTGTAAGGCGAAAACTTGTTCCAAAGTTATGGTTTTCATATTGAAATCCATTTTTCGGCCTGTTTCCTTCATTAATTTCTCCCAATGTCTTTCTGTAATAGATCCAATCTTGAGTTTCTGGATCAAAGGAATAGAATCTCTAAATCCTGTGATTTTTGATGCCAATTTCGCATATGTTGGATTTTCAGCATAATCATTGGCCAATTTCTTCCTTTTTTTCTCAAAAGTATCAGCACCTTCCTTCAAAATATCAGAATCTAATTTTGACCATATCATTCCAGACCAATCGCTGATGCTTTGTTTAATTTCTCTATAACAATCATATAATTTCTGCAATTTTTTGTTTTCTTCATCTATTTGAACAAGTTCTTGAAAAGTCGAAATATCCAAATTAAACAACTTTTCAGCAAGCACCAAAGCGTCTTTTTTCTTATTCTTCTCCATACAAAGCGCTTGATATTTCCCCAATGATTCCATACCTTCATCTAAAGAAGTCTCAGGAGCTCCAGGTCCTTTATTCTTATAATCTTGAAGAAGACCCCTTAATTCGCTTTTAAAAGCAGAGACTTCCTCTTTGGTTTCTTTAGCGAAATGTTTCTTCACATGAAGCAATTTATGATCCCTTAATTTGGCTTCTTTAACAAGTTCCTTCCATTTATCATCTAAAGAAAAAGCCTCATCTAATCTTTCAATTGGTTCGATGTTTTGGTTATACATCTTCAAAGTCCTGAATTTCTCCATAACATCACTGATTCTAAATTCCATGACCATAGTGGAATCATTAATTTCTGCAATCGTATTAAGAATACTCTTCAAATCATCAATGCTCACAGTTTCCGCTCTGAGTTTCTCATGATAATCTTCTATTTCCTTTTTAATTTGTAATAATTCTCTATCACCCATTATTCGTAAAATAGCTCCATGTCGATCCAACCAATCTTTAGCTTGAACCTTGAAAGATTCAATAACAGATGTGAAAGACACAGAAATGAAAAAGGCGTTTCTTTCCTTCGGCATTTCATCATATTCGGTCTTCATATTGCTATAATAGGACATTTTAAGTTCGAGGAAATTAGTTGAAGGGTTCTTATCGATGAGTTTATCAATACTGATCTTATTTTTCTTATCCCATAAATGTTTCTTTCTATCATCTTCCCACATTTCCTTAAAGGATCGAGCTTTAGTAGAAGCCTTATGTTTGAGATCTCCTATAATGAAGCTCACTTGAGTTATCACTGGATTATCAATAACTTCTTGTGTGAAATTATGTTTTTGTATAGGTTCGTCATTAGGTCCTTTGGAAGTTGGACAGAAAATGCAGGTGCCATCTTTCCATCTCCAGAACAAATCACTCGTATGAAGGATATTGTTCAGTAATTTACGAAGTATCATCTCGACTTCAGTGATTGGAGGTTGGAGATTTAGGAATGGATGGTTATATTCCGCAGTTATTTGAAATAATGGAATTTGTTGTTTCACGTTTTGTTGAGCAATTAGGTTTTTAAAGCTTAAAAGTGCTCGAAGGATCATTTTCACAAGCGCATTATAAACTCTTCTTTCCCAATAATAATAATATTCCCGCATGGATTTACAGGCTCTTGATGAGTTTTTATGAACATGTTCTTCGATGGATTTCAACAATTGATCTCCAATGATCTTATATTTATCAACAAGTTCATTTACGACTTTTTGCATGTGATCTTCGAAATAAGCGTAGAATTCAAAAACTGAAGGCAAAGTGTTGGTTTCTCTTCTGGATTCAAAGTCGAAATCCTTGAGAATTTGTGCATCTTCGATGCTTTTGATGATATCTTCAATCATGCTTGCGTTTTTGTTCACATTCTTCTTGATATCTCTGAATTCATTAATTTTCTTGATGCAATCATCAATAAAATCAGGAATGCCCAATGAACATAAATTATAACTATCAGTGCCAGGCTCAAGTTTACTATTGACTTCAGTGATTTTCTCTGATAGCAATTTTCTATCGATATCAGATAAGGTATTGATGGCGTCATCATATTCACGAAGCATGAAATGCAATCTATCAACATATCGTTGATATTCTTTTTCCTGAAGACAGATATTTATGAGGATCTTCGAAATCTTATATCCCATTTTCTCCAGGCTTTTTGCTTCTTTGATTAGGATTTTAAAGTCTTCTGGGAAATTCACTAGATATTTCCCATCTTTTTTATCCAATATGCAGTTCTTTAAATAGCTCATAGCTCGTTCTATGATTTTATCGCTCCATTCTGAAAACTTCTCCTTTTGATAAACATAGATCATATTTGCAACTTCAAGATATTCCTTTTTAATATTCGGGAAAAGATCTGGAGGTTCCTTTAAAGCCTGTTCCTTTTGTTTGAATTTCAATATAGGCCTTTTAATCCTATAATAAATTGCTCTAGCCCAACTGATAGAGCCGGCAATTGGAGGCTTGTTTTTGGAAACAAGAAGGTTGTTTCGATCAGTTTCAAAGAGTTCGCGGTTTTTTGTGAGTTCACTTCTATAACGTTGAAGGACTTCCGTGTATTGTTTCTGTAATTCACGGGAAATGTTTTCTAATGTAGCGATGTTCTTGAAATTTTGCAGGAGATCAAAAGCGCCTTCTGCTGATCGGAGGTTTTTGAATGTACCATGGATTAACTCGATTGTTTTGGCTTCGAGTTCTTGTTTCGAGGAATAAAATTTCAAATGGGTTTGTTTCCAATGATGATAATTGGCTTTCGCGAAGAACTAATTTGATAATAATTAATTAATTAATTATAAATTTATAAAACTATAAATTTATAAATTTATAAATTTTTACATTGAATTGGTTCTGTGAAGCCTCAAATGGCAAGACTAAAGTCTTGACTTCCTTGACTAGATTATCAATTCCTTCCGAATTATTCGTGACGGCTTTGAGGTTTGAATCTAGGAACACCAGGAATTTCTTAAGAATTCCAGCGATTTGTTCCAATGCTATAAGGATCTCCAACATATGTCCGATTCTTTCGACTATGGGTTTCGGTTGAAAAAGCCATCGTTCAGTGCCTCCATCATCTTCAATTTGTTGTCTGGTGTTTTTATAAAGTGTTTTCCATGATAAGAGGATCTTATGTCCTTGAGCGATTTTGGCTTCTGCATCTTCTAATTGTTGTTTATAAGGCAAATCATCATTGAGTTTCAACAAGAGTGGGATTTTGATGTAATTTTCGACTTTATCTGCAATTTCATTGGAAATTGTCGAAATCAATGTCTGCATCTTATCATCGGTCTTATAATGTCTGGAAATAATCCAAACCAATCTTAATCCATTCATAAGTGAAGGAAGAGTCTCTTCGAGTCCTTTGAGACCATCTTTTGCGTTCGCAAGGTTCAGATTCTTGAATTGTCGCTCTAAGGTTTGAAGGAATTTAACGTTATCCTTGGCCTCTCCATATAATTTCGCCAATTCACTCATTTGTGTATTAAACTCAATGATTGAAGATTGAGAGTCATTGAGGTATTCTTTGAGTCTCTAATTTTATTTTTTTTAAGACATAAAAATTTATTAGAAAATCTATGATTTTTTACCCTCTTGACCACATTTACAAATGGATGGTTGAGTTGTTGATGTAAATTACTAAGTGTAGCACTTCTATTCCTCCAATACTCAATTTCAGCCAATGAGGAGTTCGGATCGGCTTTCTTTGTGGTTTCTTTGGCGATGATCTTCTTGATAGTATCAGTCCATCTTTCCAAATAAGTCTCGTATTTCTCCATCAAGGCCTTGTTTTTGATGGCATCCGAGTCACTGAGATCATCTTGTGCTTCGGGAATCACGATATTGACTGTTCCCGTGATTTGTTGCGAGGATTGGTTGATTTGACCCACGAATTTCATAAGGGTGTCTGCATGTGTTGAATCAAGGGGAATGTAGATGTTTTGGATGATTTGGGAAAGTAATTGCATGCCTTTTCCTGGGGCTTTGGAATCCCCATGGAGGAGGAAGCTGTTTTTGCGATTGAACATGAAGGAAAAAACAAATGTTTATATACAAAATTTGAAAATTTATATAGGAAATTTTGGGGGAGGGGGGATTTATAAGATTTCTCACGACTGTTTTAATTTTTCAAATTTTATTTAATTTTTTTTTTTTTAAACGTTTCATTTTCCCATTGAATACATAGGATCATCGAACTTTAATTTCTTGATACGATAAGCCTCAATTTCTTCAACTGTTAGTTCATTTTCTGCGTGGCCACGACCCAAAGAATTATAAGGTCTTTTACGATCATCTGCCAGGATTTCTTGATTCTTAAGATGGGAATTTTCCTTTTTTAAAGCTTTTTTCAGCTTTTTATCATCAACATTTTCTAGATCATCCAATTCGGTACTGAATGGATTTTTGTTTTGTTTCTCATCTTTTTTAAGTGTTTTCTTATGCTTTTCCTTGATTTTGGCTTGTTTTTTATTTTTTGTTTTGTTTTTGGTATCGGATTTCAATGATGATTTTGACAAGGATTTTGATTTTGAAGAGGATGATGAGCTTGAAGAAGAACTTTCTGAGCTTGAGGATGAAGAAGATTCGCTCTCAGAATCTGAACTAGAGGAATCAGATTTTGAAGAAACTGAAGATTTTTCGCTTTGTTTAACTGAAGCCTTCACTTTCTTTTTTTTCTTCTCATTAACATTTTCTTCTTTTTTCTTTAGATTTTTCATCTTGTCATTGTTATTGATAGCAACAGCCTCATTATTATTATTATTATTATTGATTTCATTGCTATTTTTGTTAACATTATCATTAATATTGCCATTGTTGTTGTTATTTGTTCCATTATTGATATTATTAGCTTCTGCTGCAATGTTATTTTCTTCCATAATCACATCCTTTATTTTCTCTTCAACTCTTTCCAATTGTTCCTCTTTCGCCTTCTTCAAATGAAACTCCTTCCTCAAAGCCAAAACCTTCCCTTTTTCTCCTAAACACATCGATTGTTTCTCATTTGAAAAGCAACACTTATATCCCCAGCCTAACTCTTCATTCCACCAAGACCCCCATACACTGCTATGGTTATTCATGATTCTATCCTCATCATATTTACTTTTGCCTCTTGCCTTGTCATATTGATTCTTCTGCTTGCCATCTCTTCCAAATTCCATATATTTCTCCGTTTGTGCATACAAAATGCCTTCATCTGCTTTCAAATGTTCTTCTCCTCCATATTTACCCAATAATTCCAAAGTCTTCGCGGAAACTGTCTCTTTCTCCTTATCTTTCATCTTTCTAAATAACACTTCAGTCCCTGAAGGCAAACCAATGGTGTTCAATTCTGCATTGTTTCTCTCTACCAAATCCCAAACAAATTTCTCTTGTTCCAACAACTTCAAAGTGTCTCCTGTATATCGATATGCATTATCACCTTTGAAGACTTGTTTTTCAGGGTCAACATTAGGATTTGGGTTTTCTCTCATAGCTCGAGTTTTGGCATCATAATGGGCTGAGGTCTCATCTAAATTAAACAGATATTTCGCAGGATCTTCTCTGATTCTTAAGTTTCTAATGGTTGTTTTTGTTTTCGGGTCTTTCTTCGTGACTGGAATATCAGTGTTGTTTTCGAAATCTCCAATTTTATAGTCATCTTCCTTGTTTTCTTCATCTAATTCCTTCTGCTTCTTTTTCTTGAGCTCTTGTTCAAATTGCTCATATTCTTTGATCACATCAGAATACATATCAGGATCATAACCATTCCATCGATCTCGTTTAGCGTCGTAATCCAATTCCATGTTTTGGATGAATTCATCACCTTGGATGTCCTTTCCTGTGACTTTCGCGCCTTTTTCACGAGGTCTTTCGAAACAATCTTCAAAAAATAAGGCAAATTTTTTAAAAAAATTTAAAACCTTTGAGTGGATGAGTCATTGCTCCGCAATTCTCACAAGCACCTTTGCGATATTTCCCGACAACGATATCCTTTTTTTATTGATGTTATATAAAAAAAATATTAGAAAACTTACAGATTTCATTCCTCGAGGATACCATTCCTCCAATTTTGTCTTCAAAGCATCGGAGCGGGCTCTGTGATGTTTCAGACTGGGTTGAGTTTGGTTTAAGTACCCTAATTATTATAGCTAAATTTTAAATTTTTAAACTAGAAATTACAGGGAGCTTGGATAATGTATTGTGGAAGATGAGGGTTGATTTCTTTGCCTTCTTCATCGAGCTCAGCTGGCATTTTCCCAGCTTTTCTCAGGTCATCCAGCGCTTTCTTAGTTCTGTATTCATCTCTGGAGATGAATTTTCCTGCATAAATTTAAGAAAATATGAACAAGAATAAAATGAACCTTGAGATGAGGCCATGATTAGAGTTTTTTATAGAAACGTTGAGAGGAATTCAAAAATTATAATAGTTTTTCTAATGATTTTGATATTAAAAAATTTAAAAAAACAGAAATTTGTTAATAATTCATAAATTTCAGACTAGACATTTAGTCTATAAATTTTTATTTTATGATTCCCTTTA
>Ga0302320_10006519_pt1 | contig 25894 bp, 16 predicted proteins | sample Bog_T0_3_FD_202130 | JGI IMG/M metagenome (GOLD analysis project Ga0302320, IMG submission 202130) | Peat permafrost microbial communities from Stordalen Mire near Abisko, Sweden - Bog_T0_3 | ecosystem: Environmental > Terrestrial > Soil > Wetlands > Peat | place: Sweden: Abisko, Stordalen Mire... | reverse complement strand
CTGGCCACGCGCTCGACGTCATGATTGGAAATTGCCCAGCATGGCCAGCCGTCGCGCGCGCCTCTCAATTCGCGTTCGACGGTGGCGCGAATGTGCGCCGGTGAGCGATCCGCTCCGAGCAGCTCGAAACTATAGGCCATGTGCAGGCGGCCGGGCTGGGTGTACTCGGCCATCGTCGCAGCCGAGTCCTCCGCGGATATCTCGCCCAAGGCGACCGTACCCGGATACTGGTCGAGCAACGCGCGGAGCTCCCCGATGAATGCGAGATTCTCGGGCCGTGTATTATCGTACACGTGATATTGGAATGCGTACGGGTTGTCGGGGCGGAAGCCGCGGCCGACGCGTTTGTCGATCGGCTTCGGCGGATTATCGCGGAGCAGCGCGTCGTGGAAACAGAAATTGATCGCATCGAGGCGCACGCCGTCGACGCCGCGCTCCAGCCAGAACCGCACGTTGTCGAGGGCCGCTCGGCGCACCTCCGGCGTGTGAAAATTCAAATCCGGCTGATCGGAGAGGAAATTGTGCAGATAATATTGGGAGCGGCGCGGCTCCCATTTCCAGGCAATGCCGCCGAAGATCGACAGCCAATTATTGGGCGGACCGCCGTCCTCCTTTGCATCGGCCCAGACGTACCAATCCGCGAACGCGTTGTCGCGGCTCTCACGGCTTGCCTGGAACCACGCATGCTCGATCGAGGTATGGCTCAAGACCTGATCGATCATGACCTTCAACCCGAGCCGATGTGCGCACTCCAGCAATGTGTCGAAATCCTGCAGCGTCCCGAATACCGGATCGACGGCGCGGTAATCTGCGATGTCGTAGCCGAAATCGGCCATGGGCGACTTGAAAAACGGCGAAATCCAAATCGCGTCGACTCCGAGTCCGGCGACGTAGTCGAGCTTTGCGGTAATGCCGGGCAGATCGCCGATTCCATCGCCGCTCGTGTCCATGAAGCTGCGCGGATAGATCTGATAGATGATGGCGCCGTGCCACCAGAGCGGGTCGTTCACTTATTGCTCCGACTTACCGAGGCGCAGAGTCAATGCACCGGCGAGCAGAAAGCTCGCTCCGCCGAGCACGAGCGCATAGACGGGTTCGCCGCCGAAAAAGGACTTGAGCAGAAAGCCCAAGATGCTTGCCGCCACGAGCTGCGGAATCACGATGAAAAAATTGAAGATGCCCATGTAGACGCCCATCTTTTGCGCAGGCAGGCAGTCGGACAGCAGCGCATACGGCAGCGACAGGATCGACGCCCAGGCGAATCCTATGCCGACCATCGAAACGAGCAGCCAATGCGCGTCCCCGACGAACAGGAATGAGATCAACGCAAGGCCGCCCATGCCGAGGTTGATCCGATGGGTGGCGGAAATGCCGAGCCTCAGCACCATCACCGGAATGCAAAGGGCCGCGATTGCGGCGAAGCCGTTGTAGGCGCCGAACAGCACGCCGACCCAGTCCGCGCCGTCGTTATAGGCGGTGGTGCTGGGATCGGTCGAACCGAATTGTCGCTGTGTGACCGCGGCCGTCGTGTAGATCCACATCGAGAAGAGGGCGAGCCACGAGAAGAACTGGACGGGCACGAGGCGCCGCATCATCGGCGGCATGCTCGCGAGATCCTCCATGATCGCGTGAAAAATGCCGGCGCCGCCCCTGCGATAGGAAAGCCTGGCAAATCCCCACGCAACCGCGCCGGCGCCGAGCAGATACAGATGCGGATCCAGGCGTAAGTACCAGATCGTGCAGAGCGCGATCGCGCCGAGGAATGACCAAATTGCTCCGTCCCGCTTGTCCTGGAACGACAGGTCGCCGTCGCCGCGCGCCTTCGGCAGCGTGCCGGCTGGCCCCGCCGACTTCGCGTCGCGGCACGCGTCGGCCTCACTGAAGGATTGCAAACGCACGGGCGAATACTCGCGCGTTCGACAGACCGTCCAGATCACGGCGCACAGCAAGACCGCCGCACCGATGTCGAAGGACCACCGTAGGGAGTCGGAGATCCGGGGCGCTCCATTTCCAACCCGCGCGAGATTGCTGACGCCGGCACGCGTGAGCAGCCAGGGCATGAAGCTCGCGACCACTGCGCCGAACGAGATGAAGAAGCTCTGCATCGCGTAGCCGGTTGGGCGTTGGGCCGGACCGAGCTGATCTCCGACGAAGGCGCGGAACGGCTCCATCGACACGTTGATCGAGGCATCGAGCAGCCACAGGAGGGCCGCCGCGATCCACAGAGCCGGCGACAAGGGCATGGCAACGAGCGCCGACGCGGCGAGCACGGCGCCGACCAGAAAATAGGGCCGTCGGCGGCCGAGGCGGGTCCAGGTCCGGTCCGAGCAATAGCCGATGATCGGCTGCACGATGAGTCCGGTCAGCGGCGCCGCGACCCAGAGCGCCGGGATTTGCTCGAGCGAGGCACCGAGGGTCTGGAATATTCGGCTGACGCCGGCATTTTGCAGGGCGAAGCCGAACTGCAAGCCGAGAAACCCGAAACACATGTTCCAGATCTGCAGGAAGGTCAGGGTCGGCCTGCTCCTTGGCCCGTTCAACGGCGCCTCGAGTGGTTCCGAATCGGCGGCGACCATCAGTGCTTTGCCGCGGCGGCCGGCCGGTCCGCCGCACAGACGATGAAATCGAGCGGCGCCAGCGCGACGCGATAGCTCGCGGGCGCACTCACGGCCCGCTCACAGCTGCCGTAGAGCGGGTCGAAATGCCGGGAGGTCGCCTCGACGAGGACTTGCGCGGTCAGCGGTTGCGTCGAGGTATTGAAGGCGACGACGATTTCCCTGCCGCTGCCGGGCTCGATGCGTGAGACGGCGAACAGGCCCGGTTCATCAGAATAACTCCGCACGATCTGGCGTCCGCGGCGCAGCCCCGGCTGGGCGGCGCGCAGATGCGCGAGTGCCGCGATGCGCCGGTAGAGGGGATGATCGGGATTGAAATTGCTCACGGCGGTCGTCGCGCGGCTGCCGATCAAGGCTTCCGCGTTGTAGGCGGCAACGCGGCTCGCGAACATATCCTGGCGGGCGTTCTGGTCGTCGCCGGATCCCGCGAAGCCCTGCTCGTCGCCGTAATAGATCACCGGCACGCCGCGCAGTGTCAACGTCATCGCATAGGCCAGCGACAGGCGCGCAAGCGCTTCGTCGTCGCTGATTCCAGGCATGGCTTTGCGCAGAAAGTAGCCATAGCGGCCCCGGTCATGATTGCTGATGAATGTGGGCAATTGCTGCGCCCCGGCCGCTCCCCCGGCATACAGCCCGTCTTCGGAAAACAGGCGCGCCAGCTCATCGGTGCCCGTGACGGCGGTCGTCGCGTCGATGACCGCGCGTGCAAACGCGAAATCGAGAACGGCAGGTAGTCCGTCCACGCGGGTGTGAATCGCGAGCTGCCCGGGATCCATCGCTTCGATCGCCACTTCGCCGAAGATGTGGAAGTTCGGGATGCCCCTGGCACGGGCACGCGCGCGCATCGCCGGCACGAAGGCTCGCCAGAATTCGGGGTTCACGTGCCTTGCCGTGTCGATCCGAAAGCCGTCGATGCCGAAGGCGTCGATCCAGTGTCCGTAGATGTCGATGAAGCCGCGCACGACGCGGGGGTTCTCGGTCAGGAGATCGTCGAGTCCGGCGAAATCGCCGAACATCGAACTCTCGCCGCGGAAATTCGTATTGCCGCGGTTGTGGTAATAAATCGGATCGTTGAGCCAATCCGGTACCTTCTCGTGTTCCTCGCCGGCCGGCACATACGGCGTATAGGCGTAGTCCGGCCGGGTCAGATGCGCGAAGTTTGCCGCAGTCTGGTGGGCGGCATCGTCGCCGAGAAAACCTTCGTTGATCGACTCTCCGTCGATTCGGCCCCGCCGGGTATACGGATAATCAGCGCGCGAGCGATATTCGCAGCTCGTGGTTGGGCACTCGCGGTAGGCAATGACATCCGCCGTGTGATTCGCGACGATGTCGAGATAGACCTTCATGCCGCGCGCATGCGCTGCCGTCACGAGCTCGCGCAGGTCCGCATTCGTTCCGAAATGCGGATCGACACGCGTGAAATCGGTGATCCAGTATCCGTGATAACCGGCCGACTCCTCGCCCGGAGCGCCTTGCACCGGTTTGTTCTTGAAGATCGGGCCGAGCCAGATGGCCGTGACGCCAAGGACCCGCAGATAATCGAGGCGCCCCTTCACGCCGCGCAAATCGCCGCCGTGATAGAAGCCCTTTGCCGTGGGATCGAATCCACTCTCGAGGCGGTCGCCCGCAAGGCCGCCCCGATCATTCGCCGGATCGCCGTTGTCGAAGCGGTCGGGCAGCAGAAAATAGATGACTTCGTCTTCGGGCAGCCTTTGGCGAAACGACTCCGCGCCCGAAACCGAGCATGCCTGGAGCAGCGCCCAGAGAGCGATGCAAGCGATCGTGAGCTTCACGCTGATCCTCCGGGTCCGACACGGCGGCGGCCGTTCCGCATAAGGTCAATGAGCCGAAAACAGACCCCCGGACGGCCCGGGGGTCAACGGGGGAGAACGGTACCCTGCGCTAGAACTTGTATTTGGCGCCCAGGAAGTAGACACGGCCATAGGTCTCATAATCTCGGACGCGCGACTCCACCGACGCATAGTCGATGAACGGCGTGTTCGTGAGATTGTCGACCTGGAACACGAGGCCGAAGCCCTTCATGGGACCATCCTGGAAGTCGTAGCCGGTTTGGAACGCACTGATCTGCTCGTGACGCACGTACTCGAGCGCACGGTCGCCGGCGTAATCCGTGATCTCGCCGATGTAGTTGGAGCGATAGGTGGTCGCGAGACGGGCCGAAAATCCCGCGCGCTCGTAGTACACGGTCGCCTGCCACACCGTCTTCGACAATCCGGGCAAGGTGACGTTGCTGCTCGCCAACCCCGCAACCGAACCGGGAATCGTGATGTTGCTCTCGGTCTCCGAAATGCTGCCGCTGACGCCGAAGCCCTCCAGGGGATCCCAAAACAGTTCGCCCGGCACGGAGAACGCGAATTCGATGCCGTCCACCCGGCCGCCTTGGCCGTTTTGGGGCAGGGTGAAATTGCCGACCGTCTGTTCGGGACACGGCGTCTTGACGCCGTTGATCGTGCACAGGTTGACGGGGGAGGCCGAACCGTTTTGCGCGGCAAAATTGTAGGGTTCGGTGATGTCGTAAATGTAGCTCACGAGCTTCTTGTAGAAAGCGGCCGCCGAAACGATGGCTTTGTTTTCGAAGTATTTCTCGTACGAAATATCGACCGCATCGGCGCGCCACGGAGCCAGCTTGGCATTGCCTCCGGTCGCGGACGGGATGAACGGCGCCGACGTCGAGAACGAGTAATCGTACGAGACATCGAGCTGATCCATGCGCGGGCGCACGAGTTCGCGTGCCAATCCGAAGCGAAGCTTCTGATTGGAGGGCAGGCCGAACACGAGGTTCAACGACGGCAGTACATCGTTGTAGGTCGTACCGTCGGAAATCGGCACGGCCGAGTTGACGTAGGCTTCCGAGGCGGAGCTCTGGTCCGTGTGGATGACCTGGACGCCCACGTTGCCCTTCAGGTTGACGTCCGGGGACAGATCGTGATCAATCTTGCCCATGACATAAGCCGTCGTCAGCTTCTCCGTGACTTCCCAGGTCTTGCCGACGAGATAAGCGGCCGTCGTCGACGGCTGAATGGGCTGGAAATAGTTGGCGAGCACGGCCGGGACGTTCCAGGAGAGCGCGCTCGGCGTTCCCGAGAAGCTCAAGTTGGTGGCCGGCAGCAGGTATTGACTGCCGATCTCGCAGGGACAATTGGGATTGGCGTTGAGACTCGCTTCCGGCTGGCGCTTGTTCTTGGTGCGGTCATCGTAGTTGATGCCTCCCTGAACGGATGTGAACCAGCCCGATGCCGTATGGCCCACGTCGAGGCGGGCGGATTTCAATTCGTCCACGACATGCGGGAAGCGGCTGTAGCCGGCTCCGTAAATCGTCGGACCGACCAATACTTTGCTCGGATCGCTATAGCCGTTCCCCAGCGTGAAACTCGGTGCGGAGCTGCTCGGAATGTTGAATGTACCGGTGTCTGTCACAGCGCCGCCCTGGGGTTGGACATACGTGGCCTGAGTCTCGTAGTCGTGCTCGTCGCGCGTTGCACGCGAATAGCCGAGATCACCGACGACCGTCCAGTCGCCCGGCGTCCACTTGTTGTTCCAGCCGGTCGCAAAGATCTGGTCCCGCGTTTGATAGAGAAAATTGCGTGACAGCGGAACGAGGTCCGAGACGGTCGCACCGACCAGCGTATTGTTCGAGCCGATCACGAGATTCGAGAAGGGACTCGGATTGACCGGGTAATTGCCCAGGTTAGCCTCGATGCTGCGCCGGTCGTTGTTCCACTCGCGATTCGTGTAATAAAGGTCGTAGGTGCTCGTGAAGGCCTCCATCGGCCGCCACTCGAGCGTGAACACCGTGCCATCGCGCTTGTCGAGACCGGTGCTCGCCAGGGACTTGATACCGGTGGTGACGAAAACGCCGTTGGGGACGCCCGTGAGACAGGCATTGTTGGGCTCGCAGTTCGCCTGCCACGGATCGTACAGACCGACCTCCTTCGTGTCGGTCGGCGTGTCGAGGCGTGCAAAGCCGAAGGTCACGCCGAGCGTATGGTCGAAATACTGGTCGACATAGGAAAAGCTGGCGCGATATTGCTTGTCGGTGGAGTCGGCGCCCAGATCGCCGTTGCCGTTCTTGATGCCGCGCACGTCGAACACCAAGGTTCGCTTGCCGTACTCGAGCGGTCGCGTCGTCTGCAGATCGATGGTGCCCGCGAGGCCTTGACCGACGAGCGCTGCGTCGGGAGTCTTGTACACCTCGACCGAGTGAATCAACTCCGCCGGATACTGATCGAATTGGATCGCGCGATTGTCGCCCGTGCTGACCTGTTCGCGCCCGTTCATCAGTGTGCCGTTGAAGTCCGGGCCGAAGCCGCGAATGCTGATGTCGGACGTTCGCCCGTCGGAGCGCTGCGCAGTCACGCCGGGCAGGCGAGTCAGCGATTCGGCGATGCTCGGATCGGGCAGCTTGCCGATGTCCTCGGCCGACACCGCCTCAACGATGTCGAAGGAATCGCGCTTGATGGCGATCGCACTTTCGATGCTGGCACGAATCCCCGTGACGGTGATTTCCTGCAGGTCGTCGGCCGGAGCAGCGTCCGCAGCGCCGGCGCGCTGCGCCCCGACCGCAGCGAGCGACGTCGCGCCGGCGAGTACCACGGCGAGGCGCGCGCGCATCAGAATTTCCGAGATCAAATTTCGTAGATTGAGTGTAGCCATCGATCGATCCTCCCTTACGACTCAAGGATGAGCGACCCGAGCGATGAGCGCAGGCTGCCCGGTTTTGTTCGACACAAGGGGAGGCCGGACGCGATGCGCGAAGCAATGCCTCGCACCCAACCCCCCGAAAACTTTTTCTTCTTCAACCTTGCCAGGCGAACCTTGCCGGGCGTGAATCTCATTGCCGAAATAGTATGCAAAAAATTGGCATTGTTGACAAGAAATAAACACTGGATTGTTAAACGATCTCCCGAAGGAATGGGACGATCTATAAAATATATTCAAAACAATTGGTTATGATTTTCCTGGTCGGCGATTACTCTTTTCCCAAGGCCTTTTTGCCGGGCTATTAATGAAAAAAAATGCAAAAAGCACCTTTGCTACCCCACCTTTGCTACCCCGTCGCCCGCGGCGCTCTCAAGGAATCCACACCGGGGCGGCTCAAGCGCCGCAGCTCTCGCGAACGATGAGGTCCGTCGGCAGGCGTTCGGATTTGAGTTCGTTGCCGGGCTCGCTGTTGAGGAGTTTGGAGACGAGCAAACGGCCGGCGAGTGCCGTGTCCTGGCGAATCGTCGTGAGCGACGGCCGGCTGTAACGCGCGAACGGAACATCATCGAAACCGACCACGGACACGTCCGCCGGTACCGCATAGCCCGCGCGCAGCAACGAGCGAATCGCACCGAGGGCGATCAAGTCGCTCGCAGCGACGATGCCGTCGAATTTCACGCGCTTGCCGATCAGCGCATCGATTGAAGCCTCGGCCGCTTCGATCCCGAAATGAGCCGGTACGACCAGTCGAGGGTCGGCCTGCAGGCCGGATTGCGCGAGCCCCGCGAGATAGCCCTGATGGCGCTGCATCGACTCCGGGGCGTCGACGTCTCCGAGAAAAACGATGCGCCGCCGTCCGAGTCGCGCCAGATGCAGGGTGGCGCGCCGTGCGCCGAGAGGATTATCGCTGCCGATCGAGCAGTAGGCTTGTTGCGGCAGCTCGGCACCCCAGACCGCGAAGCGTGAATGGGATCGCGCAAGCCGATTGAAAGCCGCATGCAGGGAACTCTGGCCGAGGAAGATGACGCCGGTCGCCCGAATGGTTTCGAGCAGCGACTGCAATTCGGCCAAACCGTTCGGGGTCACATGGGATACGGTGAAATCGCAGCCCCGCGTGCGCGCCGCTTCGCCGATGCCCGCAAGCAGCTCGAGCATGAACGGGTCCGACAACTGCGCACCGCGTCCCTGGGGACGGGTCATCACGACCGTGAGTGTCGCCGCCGCCGTGGTCGGTCCGCCGGGCATATAGCCGCGAAACGGATAGTTGTGTTCTCGGGCGAGCTTCCAGATCTGTTGCTTCGTTTGAGAATTGACGGCGGGGCTGTCGTTCAAGGCCCGGGACACCGTGGTGATCGATACGCCCGCGAGTTGCGCAAGGTCCTCGAGTCGGGTTTTGCTTAGTTTTGCTCTCATGCTCGAGTTTGATTGCTTCAATCCTTTCGCTGATATCCTGCGCGGATTCTCGGCCGGAACATCCGGCGTTTGCAAACTTTTTCAAACGGAGCTCAAGGGTGGGTGAGCCGGGGATTTCGTCTGCACGCGCGGCGAATGCGCTTCGAAGCTCTCGGGTCCAAGGCCCCGGATCAACCGGACTTCCCGGTTGCTGCGGCGCAATACGCTGTGGCGAAACAAGTCCCTGATCAGATGAGGCGTCGCTCCGGAGAGGCGTCCCCGCACGGCGCGCTTCGCGAGGGCGAGAGCATGCGCCGCGAGCGCAACCGTATCGATCATCCTGGCCCGACCGAGACCGACGCGCAGCATGAAATATCGGCGCCGCGATTCGAACCAGTACGGCGGCAGACGGTTCGGAGCAAGTCCGCGTGCATTGATCTGGGTGCTCTGGCCACCGGTGTGCATGACTTTGGCCTCCGGCACATACCAGGTTGAAAAGCCGGCTTGCCTCGCCCTGAAGCAATAATCGGTCTCTTCGAAATACAGAAAATAATTCTCATCGAGGCCGCCGATCGTTGCGAGGAGCGCCGCGCGCACCATCATCGACGCGCCGCAAACCCAATCCACGGGCTGGGCCACGGGCTGCATCTCTTTGGCGAGCTCCCAGCGCTTGAGTGCGTGCAATTCGAGACCGGCCACCAATTCGGTCCATAAGCTCGGGAATCGGAAGGCAACGCGCCAATCGCTGCCGTCCGCATTCTCGATGCCGCTCCCCGCCACGCCGACATCGGGATGGAGCCGCAGAAAGTGCACCAGTGCGCTCACCGCACCGGCGCGAACCTCCGCGTCCGGGTTCAGCAGATAGACGAAATCGGGAGCACCTTGTGCGTATGCCGCCGCGATTCCGAGATTGTTACCGTACGCAAACCCGCCGTTCCGCGGGGCGCCAATGAGCGTCAACCACGCCGACCAACCCCGGTCGGCAGCGACGCGCGCCAGGGACGCAAGATCGCCGGAGGCATTGTCGACGACGATGACCCGGATCCGCACATCGGGCGATGTCAATTCAGACTCCAGAGATTCGAGGCAGCGGAGCGCAGGTCCGGCGCTTCGAAAGCTTACGATTATGACGGCCACTTCGACTGCGATCATGGAGCCTCACCGCTGCCCGGCGGGAATTCTCGCGGGCATCACGCGACGAAACTCCCGCATTCCGGCCATCATTGGCGCGCCGGCCGGCCCTTTGTCGCGGTGGCGAGTCGATAGGGCGAAAATCGCTCTCGGGCGGATCGTTGGCCCAGGTGATCATAGACCGCGGCGAAGGCGATGAGAACGTAAAAAACGCGCTCGACTCCCATGCCCATGTTGTTGTCGACCAGCATGAACAGCGTTCCGGCAATGACGGCAATCAAGGACGCTCCCAGGCGGGAAAGATCTTCATCCGATGAGACGACCCGCCGAGACAAGGCGACGGCCTTCAAGAGTCCAAGCAGAGTGAATCCCATGAACAAGGCCAGGCCCACGAAACCGTTGTCCAGCAGGATGCTGACGTACGTGTTGACGATATCGATGATGCCCTCTCCTTGGCGCAGGTCCTCCATCTTGAGCAGCGCTTCCTGGTCTCCGAGCCAGGGACTCGCCTGAATGATCTGCCACGAGCGATCGATCAACTGCTGCCGATACGTGTAAGTGCCGGCATCAGCCGTGCCACCGAGGAAGGGAAGGTACTCCGTGACTCGATCCCCAAGCGGCGTCAGGCTCACGATGCCCACCACGAGCACGGCGAACGCCGATGCCTTGAAGATTCTCGCGAACGGCTTCGGCCCGAACGCGGCGTAAAGGAAGTAAATGGCGACCGTCCCCAACCAGGCGCCGCGCGAAAAGGAAGCGAACAAGCCCGCCCAGATCAAGCCGAAGAAACCCAGTCGGTACAGCCTGGAGGCGGTCGCAGACTGCAGGTAGAGCCAAAAGCCGAATGCAACGGCCAGAATGTAGCCGAGAACCAATGCGTGGCCCGCCGAAGCCATCGCGCGCACACCGCCGCCCCGCATCAAATAGAGGGAGAGCTTCAATCCGTAGCCCCAGCGGTTGGCAATGTCGCCATAGAGGAGCCAGGTCGAGGCGCTTTCGTAGATTGCCATTCCCGCCATCAGGGCGCAGGAGAGGCAAAGGGCCGCCATCGCCTCACGCAGCGCGTCGCGGTCCGTGAGGCAGCGGGTTATGGCGTAATACGGCAGATACGTCATCGAAATGAAGACGAACGCGTGGCGCAGGTCGTTCGTGGCCGTCGTCGGGATGAGCACACCGGGGCTCGCTTCCGGCAACACCCAATAGATCGAAGTCAACAACCCGTAGCCCAGGAGAAACCGGTCCATTGCGTTCAACCCGCGAATCCGCGGCAGATCCGCATCGCGTCGCATGCGCCAGGCCGCGGGCATCAAAACGAAGAATCCCAGCAGTGAGGAATTGGTGACGTCGAATAATTGCGGAATCACGATCACGTTGAGCGTCACATAGATCGGCGGAATCACCTGCAGGAGAAGCATGTATAGAGCCGTCGGATTCGAGTCCTTGCGGCCGGCAACGATCATCGTCGGAATGGCGACGAGACAATAGACCCAGAAGGTAGGCGCCAGAAGTCCCGCGACGGTCAAGGCGAACCAGGCGTTGCGGCGGACGGAAAAGTCGCCGGCGCTGCAGAATTTCAACATCACCGGCTTCGAGATTCGAAACACCGCCGTGCCGATGATGAGCACGACGAGCAATTGCTTCAAACTCAGAACCATGGGGTGCCCGAGGAGTCCATCAGGCCGGCGTTGCGCGAAGCATCGGTAATCTCGGTCAACTGTCCGTAGTTGAGAGATTCCATCATGCCGATTTGCCGATGCGGTCGCAACCGCGCCCACCGGCGCCACAGGGAACGAAGCTTGCGAGCTGCCGGGTCGAATGCGATAAAGTCCGATGACGCTCGGGGAGCACGAAACATTCGCGCGCACGAGGTCGGAGCATCGTAATAGTATTATGTTAGATGCAAGCTCAGCGACGAGCGCGAAACGGCCGCAAGTTTCCGGTGTAGAGCCGCGAGCTGATCCGATGGTCGGCACCTCGGCTTTCGGAGACGGCGCCGCGAGCAAGGCGCCGAACGCCGTCATTCCGAGTCTGGATGGAATTCGGGCCGTGTCCATCCTGGTCGTGACCCTCTCGCATGCCGGCTTCGGCGCGCTCGTACCGGGCACCTTGGGCGTCACGACATTCTTTTTTCTGAGTGGCTACCTGATCTCGACGCTGCTGCTGCAGGAGTGGGATGCATCGGGCCGCCTCGAAATCCGGCATTTCTATCTGCGCCGCATTCTTCGCCTGTCTCCGGCGCTCGTGATTACTCTCGTGATCGCCTATGCCCTGGTTCAACTCGGCTGGCTTGGCGGAAACACTTCAGTGGCGGGTTTCGCGGCGCAGCTGTTTTATTTCACGAACTATTACACGATGTTCTTCGGCGGCGGCCAAAGCATTCCGCACGGGACGGGAATTCTCTGGTCGCTGGCGGTCGAGGAGCATTTCTATCTGATTTATCCGTTGCTACTGCCGTTCCTCATGCGCACCCGGTCGGCGCGGGCGGCGATTTCGCTATTGCTCGCATGTTGCTGCGTTGCCCTGCTGTGGCGCTGGCACCTCGCGATCCGTCCGGGAGCCGAAGATTGGCGGACGTTTTACGCGACGGACACGCGCTTTGATTCGATTCTCTACGGATGCATCCTCGCCTTCATGCATCGCGGGCGCTCTCCGGACACCGCGCGCGCGGAAATGTCGGTGCGGCAATGGCTGCTTTTTGCGGCCGGCATCGGGATCATCATGGTGTCGGGGTTCGTGCGAGACGGGGTTTTTCATCAGACCCTGAGGTACACCCTGGAAGGTTTCGGCCTGATGCCGATCTTTCACTATGCGATCGGACACGCCAACAATATCGTCTTCCGGCCTCTGAGCGCACCGCTGGTGAAGCGAATCGGCACCTTTTCCTACTCCATTTATCTCATTCATTTCATCGTCTTTCAGCTCATCACCGAGAACACGGCCGGTGTCGTGCCTCCTGCGGTACTGTTTTGTTCGGGCGTTTCGATCGCCTGCGCGTATGCGTATTTGATCGACACCTTTATCGATTCGTACGTACGAGTGCTGCGCAGAAATCTCCACTGATCGCGTTCGGCCCGGTCGAGGCAGCCGATACACGGCTTGCAGTGTCTTGCAGTTTGGAAAATAAAATGGGATTGTTTGCAGGCGGATACTTGGGGTTCGCGCGCGCGTGGTGCCTGTGGGATTCGATGGTGGCGTGCTCCTCCCATCATGCGAGTTCGCGGAATAAGTTAACTCGCCATATCGGCAAGGTTGCAACATGGACGCGAAATTCTTGCTTCGCTCGGGAGTCCGACGCCTCGGCGGGATGGCGCGCGAGGGGCTTTATCTGCGGACCGGCATCGACGCGACGATGCCCGAATCCATCAGTTGCGAAGTCAACGAACGCTGTAACTACAAATGCCGCTATTGTCACTTTTGGCGCCTCGACGATTATGTGAACGAAATGACGATCGAGGAGTGGCAGCGTACGCTGCTCGGTTTGCAGGAGTTTCTTGGCCGCTGCACGGTTCAGTTCATCGGAGGCGAGCCCTTTCTCAAGAAGGGTTTCGTCGATCTGCTCGAGTTTTGCCGGCAAAACGGCATCGATTGGGGCGTGATCACCAACGGCTCGGCATTGACCGCACGAATCTCGGCGCGCGTCGCAGCAGCTCACCCGACCAACATCGACATTTCCATCGACTCGCCAATCGACTCCATCAATGATTTCGTGCGCGGCGCTCCCGGCTCGCTCGCAACAATCGAGGCGGGCGTCAGGCGGCTGCGCACCGCGCGCGACGACGGCAATCATCACTTTCCGATTCGTATAAAACCGACGATCACACGCATCAACTTTCGCAGCCTGCCGTTATTGGCGGAATGGATCGCAAGATGCGGGGCGGATACGATTGATTTTCAGCCCGTGCATTCCGTGCCATTTTGGACGGCGGCCATGCGCGCGGAACTCTGGCCCACGCCCGAGGAATGCGAGGAAATGCGCGTGGTCATCGGCGAGCTCGTTCAGCAGCAGAAGAGTGGCGCGCCCATCGAGACCGCCGCGGAGCGTCTGCTCTCGATTCCCGATCAGTTCCTCGGACGCACCGTGCAGACGAGCATCCCCGGGCCATGCCGCGTGAGTCTGCGCAAGCTCGCGATCAAGGCGAACGGGGACGTGCGCACGTGCTGGGATTTTGCAGCCATCGGCAATGTCCGGCATGCGAGTCCGCGCGACATCTGGTACGGCGCCGCCGCCAGGGGCAACCGCGCGCAAACCGTTGCATGCCCGAAGGTCGGGGCGGCCTGCGCCAACAGCTGCAATGATCCACGGTCCTTGCGGCAGGACATCGAACGCGGACTTCTCATGTTGCGATCCACGATGCGATGAATGCATCTCCTGTGGCCGGTCCTGAGCGCGCTCGAGCAGGCGGCACTCCCGCTCCCGTGCGCCCGACCGAGGTCGTCAGGTGCAACCTCTGCGACGGCGATGACTACCGCGTGTTGTTTCCGGCGGGAAAGGCGCAATCGAACCAGATCGTGCAGTGCCGCCGCTGTGGACTGATGTATGCGAATCCGCGCGCCGTGGAACTGGATTTCGTGAAGGCTGCGAGGACCGACCCGGGCTACTTGAGCGAGATGCTGCAAAGGACCTACGACCCCCGCATGGAAAAGGAGCGTCGACAGGTCCGCGACTATGTGGATACTCGGAGTTTTCTCTCCGGCCTGTTTCCGGCGCGCGGCGCCCTGCTCGAGGTCGGATCCGGCCTCGGCTTCCTGCTCCACTTCTTCGAGCAAGACGGCTGGATCACCACGGGCGTCGACCCTGACCCGTTGTACTGTCTGCACGCCCGGCAGATGCTGGGTCTCGATGTCGTCGCGGACACCTTGTCGAACCTGCAGTGTGCGGCGGATACCTACGAAGTCGCACTGATGATGCACGTCGTAGAGCACGTCCCTGATCCGTACAGGACCCTCTCCGACGTCTATCGACTCCTGCGGCCCGGCGGAGTGCTGGTCGTGGAAACGCCGCGCTACGACACGTGGAGTTTCAAACTGCTCGGGCATCGCGAACGGAGCATCCTGTGCGAGGGGCATGTGTATTTTTTCACCACGAGGACACTGGAGCATCTGGCGCAGAAGGTCGGGTACTCGGTGGTCCGGCGTGATTACGTGGGACGAACCCTGACGCTCGACCGGCTCCTTTGGAATGTCGGCAGAATCAGCAGGAACCAGGGCATATTGGCCGCGATCGAATCGGCGTCACGTCGGTTGCGACTGTCGGACGTCGGACTCAAGTTGAACCTGCGCGATATGGAGCGGGTCTATTTGCGCAAGCCGGCGAACCACCGGGCGCCGGGCTGAGCCCTCCCAAACCCCGGCCCGGGCCGATTCGACCGATGCGCGCTGGCACGCGCCCCGCCTGCGTGCCAGTCCCCGACAAGGCGACGGTCGGACTCGCGCCGCCGTTCGAGTTCACGGTCAACGTCGCCGGGTAGGTCTGCGCCGAGGCCCGAGCGAACGCGATCGGCAGCGTGCGGCGCTTGACATATTGCACCGCCCGCAGGCGCAGGCCGTCGCCTACAGGCGACAAGCTCAAGAGTCTGCTCAAAAAGTCTCGAAGACCGCTTAAAGTGCCGTCATGAGCGAAGAATCGAATCAGATCCCGAGCGGCGCCGTCACGGAATTGCTGAATTCCTGGAGCGGCGGCAACGCCGAGTCGCTCGACCCCCTTTTCAATCTCGTTTACCCGCGGTTGCGGCAAATCGCGGGCGCACTATTTCGCGGCGAACGACCGGAGTCCCTGCTTCAGCCCACCAGTGTGGTGAACGAGTTGTTCTTGAAGCTCGTGCGTCATCACAGCCTGAAATTCGAGAGTCGCGAGCACTTCTACAATCTCGCCGCCTCGCTGATGCGCCGGATCCTCGTCGATCAAGCGCGCTCGGAGCACCGCGGCAAACGCGCGGGAGGCATTCGGATTCCGCTCGACGATGATCTCGGCTGGACGGCGAGCCTGCCGTCGACCGACCTGCTCGACATCGATCGCGCGCTCGAGGATTTGCAGCAGCTCGACCCGCGCAAGTCACGCATCGTCGAGCTGCGCTTTTTCCTGGGCTCGACCGCGGAGGAGACCGCCGATCTCCTGCAGATGTCGAAGGCGACGGTCGACCGCGAGCTGCGCTTCGCCCGCGGCTGGCTGTCCGAGCGGCTTCAATCGACGGCCGCCGCGCGCGGCGGCGCGCCCTGATCGAAGACGCTCGGCGCTCACTGCCGCAGGCGGCCCTCCCCGCTTATTTCCCCGTGCCGCTGAGGCTCACCGACTGAGGCGACGCACTGCCGCTGTCGGCGACGCTTATCGTAGCCTTGTAGCTCGCCGCGGCCGCAGGCTTGAATGCTACGTAGATCGTGCAGCTCGCGCTCGCAGCGAGCGACGGACCGCAGTCGTTGACCTCCTCGAAGTCCGTCGGATTCGTGCCCGCCAGCTTGATCGACGTCAAATCGAGCGTCGCCGTGCCCGTGTTGGTGAGCGTGACGGCCTGTGCCGGCGACACCGTGCCGTGGGTCGTCGTCGGGAAGGCGATCGTCGTCGGACTGAGTTTGACCGACGGCGTCGAAGCTCCAATGCCGCTCAGACTGACTTTTTGGGGCGAGCCGGCCGCGTTGTCGCTGAGGCCGAGAGTCGCGGACAAGGCCCCCGTCTTGGTCGGATCGAAGGCCACGTAAATCGAGCAGGACGCGCCCGCGGCGAGCGAAGTGCCGCACGACGTCAAGTCGATGAACGACGTGGGGTTCGTACCGCTCAGCGCGAGCGATGAGATCGTCAAGCTGCTCGTGCCGGTATTCTTCAGCGTGATGACCTGCTCGTCGCTGCTCGTCCCGGTGACCGTGCTCGGAAATACGAGGCTCGTCGGACTCAAGGTCGCGACCGGTCCCGTGGTTCCCGATGCGCCGGTACCCGTGAGGCTCACCGTCTGCGGTGAGCCGCTTGCGTTGTCGGCTACGGCCAGGCTCGCCGTGAGAGTTCCGGTCGCGGTCGGCTTGAACTTCACGCTGATCGTGCAACTCGCGCCCACGGCGAGCGACGTGCTGCAGGTCGTCGTATCGACGTAGGAGGTCGCGTCTGCGCCGCCGATCTGGATGCCGCCGCTCGTGAGGCTCACGGCCACCGTGCCGGTGTTCTTCACCGTGACCGTTTGCGCCGCACTCGTAGAGCCCACCTTGGTCGAGGCAAAGGTCAGGGTCGAGGGCGTTACCGAGACAGTCGGTGTGGGCGCGCTCGTCGTCCAAGCATTCACGAGATTCGCGATGTTGACCGAGCCCAAGCCCGTCGCCTGGTCGTACCCCTTGGTCGACGTATAGCCCTTCAAGATCCCCAAGGCATCACCGCTCGTCTTGGTCACGCAGTCGAGATCCCCGGTCGTGCAGTCTTGCGCATTGTTGCCCGACGTCACGTCATAGAAGACGCAGCTGCTGCCGTTGCCCACGGTCGATGCGTTGCAGGCACTCAAGGATTCCTTGGCCGCCAGCTGATAGAAGGTCGGGTTGGCAAGACCCTGGCTGGATCCCGTCTTCTGTTCGATCAAAGCCATGACGCCCGCCATGTAGGGCGAGGCGGCGGACGTTCCGGCGATTTCCTGGTAGATGACGTAGTTGGGATTCGTGTAATCGCAGCCGTTGGTGCCGGCCGCCGAGTTGCAGAACAGAATCGCCGACCCGTCGATGCCGACGTTGAACCACGCCGAGGAAAACAAGGAGACGTCGGGAAGATCGCGCTTGCCGTCGGCGGGAACGCCCGTTCCGGCCTGCCACGACGGCTTGGCGTAGCCGCCGGTGCACGTCGACGCGGTCGTGCCGGTCGGTGCCGTGCAGGTGCTGACCCCTCCGCTGCCGCCGGAAATGCCCGTCAACCCGACGTAGGCAGGGGAGTTGATCGCGGCGTTGCACAGCGCTTCGGTGGTCGTGAACTGCGGCGCTCCGCCACTCACGAACACGCCGAGCAGCAAAGGATTCGCGCAGGTCGAGTTCCACGGTACTTCGGGGATATAGCCTTTGGCGGTCGCGCCCTCGGCATTGGCCGTGCTGTTCCAGTACGTCGAGAGCGGACTATTGATGAAGCTCCAGGTGAAGTCCGTGCCGCCGACTGCGGTCACGTACGGCGTGGACGCGATGCCGTTGACGGCCAAGCCAATCGTGTCCGGCGTCGAGTTGTGACCGTCGCAACCCGCCGAGCCTTGGTCGCCGGCGGAGATAAAGATGGTGATGCCCTCGGTCGCTCCCTGCTGGGTCAGCGAATTGAAGAACTTATTGCCCGATGTTCCGAGATCCAACTCGCACAAACCGTAGCTCGCGCTCATGATCGGCGCCGTCTTGTTCGACACGATGAACTGCATCGACAGCTGGAAGCCGAAGCTCGTCGCCGTGCCCTTCGAGACGACGAGGTCGATGTTCGCGCCCGGGGCGGCGGCACTCACCATTTCGACATCGAGCGTATTTTCGACCTGATCGCCGGCGAGGCCGGCATCGGCGCCATTGTGGATCGTGGTAAACGTCTTGGCCGGCAGGCCGAACGACTTGCGAAAGGTGGCAACGTCGGTCGCGCTGATGTCGCTGCCGGCGGCAATCGCGACCGTGACGCCCGTACCGATGATCGGCGTGGCTTCCTTCCAGAGCGGTAGAGAGTTATACACGGTCGCAAAATCGTAGGGAGTCAGATCCTCATGCTCCAGGCCGTCGCTGCCGATGTAGCCGAAGTCAGGGTCGACGCTCTTGAGCGGAGCGGTCGCGGACGTGAGCGGCGTGATCTTGCCCGTGAGCTTGTCACGCTTGACGAGAGGTCCGAGCCGTGAGAGCGACGGCGGGCGGAAATCGTTGAGCGATGCGATGCCGGCGACGACCGGCGCGAGGGCGCTGGGTATTTGCGGGTCGCGATCGTTCGAGATGTGCCGGACGCCGTCGACCAGGTAGTCGTGCATCTGGACGTGAAAGGCCTCTTGGACTTGCGCCACGGTGCCGGAGAACTCGATGCTGACCTTGCCCGCGTTGACCCGATCGACCTGAAAGCCGTGTCCTTGAAGCCAGGACGTGATCACGCCGATATCCGCATCGGCGGGGCCGTAGAGACGGCCGAATTCGTCCGGAGACAGCCAATGATGATAATCGGCCGAACGCGGATCGGCCTGCCGCTCGTTGAATGCGGCGAGCGCCGCCTCCTCTTGGGCGCCTCGACGCAACACGAGCAAGAGCCGCTCCAGCGGCCGATCCGCGGCTGAGAGCCCCTGATCGGATCCGGGCCGGGCGAGCCGGTGGGTGTTGCCCCGCAACGTCACGAGATCGGCGTCGGACACCGGCGTCGTCACCAAGGCGGCGACGGCGGCCGTGGACGACGCCAAAACGCCCTGCGCTGCTGCAGCCGCCGCGGAACCGACGACCATGAGGGACGCGAGACCGCAGCCCGCAAACACACGAATTATCATTCTCTTAGTCATGATCCCCTATTCCTTTGAAACGTCCGGGCCGACCCCTTGCAATGAGAAGGCGTCAAAGCGCGGAGTTTCGACTCACGATGGCTGCGATGTTGAGCGACGGCGCCCGGCTCAACTCCAGGAACTCCGCGGTGAGCTTCTACTCGGCTCTTCGCGAGCTAAGCACCAAAGGCCGGCAAAAGCGACGGTTTCTTGACATATTGATGCCGCACGTACGTGCGTCGATGGCCCCCGTCCCTCAGCGGACGATCAACACCGCGCCGCGGGCGCGTGGATCCGCGGCGGCGATGGGCTTGCCGCCGTTCACCTCGATCGCCTCGATATCGCCGTTGTAGTCCTGGGCTTCGACCCGGTAGCCGCGCTGCCCGAGCGCTGCCGCGAGGGCCGCGGAGAATGGCGCAAAAGGCTCTGAGTAGATCGTATTCTCGGGCAGGAGTTGATGATGAAAGCGCGGCGCGTCGAGAGCCGCCTGCAGCGGCATGTGAAAATCGTAGACGTTTGCGAGCACCTGGTAGACCGACGTGAAGATCCGCGACCCACCCGGAGTGCCCAGGATCATCGCCACGCGGCCGTCCTCGAGCAGGATCGTCGGCGTCATCGACGACAAGGGCCGTTTGAACGGCGCGATCGCATTGGCGTCGGCGCCGACGACGCCGTACTGATTGGGCGCGCCGGGCTTCGCGGAGAAATCGTCCATCTCGTCGTTCAACAGAAATCCGGCACCCTCGACGACGACGCCTGAGCCGAACCAGCCGTTCAGCGTGTAGGTATTCGCGACCGCGTTGTCGTCGCGATCGAGGATCGAATAATGCGTCGTCTGCGGCTTCTCGATCGCGCCCGGCGCCGGCGCCTGCGCCGCCGTCGCGCCGAGACCGGGCTTCGTCGCGGCCAGCGGCGTCGGTTTGTCGGGATCGATTTCGGCCGCGCGTCCCGCCAGGTAGTTCGCATCGAGCAGCGGGGCGACCGGCACACGGACGAAATCCGGATCTCCCAGGTACTCGGCGCGATCCGCAAACACGCGTTTCTCGATTTCGGCGGTCAGGTGGATGTACTGCGGCGAATTCAAGGCGACGCCCGCGAACAAGCCGGCCGCGTCCTGCTTCATGCGCAACATCTGCAGCAGCGCGATGCCGCCGGAACTCGGCGGCGGCGCGGAGACGACCTCATAGGCATTCCACCGCTCGCGCAGCGGTTCGCGCCACACGGCACGATAGCGCGCGAGGTCCGCCCGCGTGATCAAGCCCGATTGGGCACCGCGCGCCATCTGCGCAACCAACAAATCGGCGGTTCGGCCCTCATAGAACTCGCGATCGCCATGCTGGGCGATGCGGCGCAAGGTCGCCGCCAGTTCCGGCTGATGAAATACCCGGCCGGCCCTCATGCTCGCGTAGTAGCGATCGAAATTAGTCGCGCCCGCGAACGGCGCGCGGTTGGCCGCGAGCAGTTCGGCCAGTTGCGCCGTGACCAAGAAGCCGTTCTGTGCATAGCGGATTGCCGGAGCAAGGTCGTGCGCCCAGGACAACTTGCCGAAACGCGCGTGCGCCGCGTACAGCCCACGCACGGTCCCGGGTACGCCGACGGAGAGATTGCCGACGATGGAGGAGTCGCCACGCGGTTCGCCCTGCGCATCGAGAAACATCGTTGCGGTGGCGGCGCCCGGAGCCGTCTCGCGGTAGTCGAGAAAATAGGACCTGCCGTCGACGTAGAGCGTCATGAAGCCGCCGCCGCCGAGATTGCCGGCCTCCGGATAGGTCACGGCAAGCGCAAATCCGGTGGCGACGGCCGCATCGACGGCGTTGCCCCCCGCGAGCAGGACCTCACGCGCGGCGAGCGCCCCATAGCGATCCGGAGCCGCGATGGCGGCAACGCCGCCCGCCGCGCGCGCGAAGCTCGCGGCACACGCGAAACTCCCCGCCGCCGCGATCGCCGGGAGCAACGCGGCCGCAAACCGGCGGAAGGCCGGCGCATGCACTCGATGCATCGCGGTCAAGATCCAGGATCGACGGCAGTCACGTGGCGAGCTTGCGCGGCGACCTGTTCCGCGGCGGCCATGACGCGCAGCACGTTTTCTCCGGCGACCTTCGCGATGTCCGTGTCAGACCATCCACGGCGCATCAGTTCGACCAGCAGCGCGGGAAAGCGGTCGACCGCCTCGAGTCCCTTTGGCCCCGCGGGGATGCCGTCGAAATCCGACCCGAGGCCGACGTGGTCGACACCGGCGATTCGGCGGATCTGATCGATTTGGTCGGCGACCTGTTCCAGCGTCGCGACGGGCCGCGGATGCGCGTGATCCCAGACCGCGAGAGCGGCGGCAGCCCGATCCGGCTGGCCGATATAGAGACCTCCATAAGGCGGACTGCTGTAGCGTGCCTGTTCGGCGGCACGATCCGCCTCCCACCGATTGCTGTCGGCCGACACGTAGCACGGACAGAAGTTGGCCATCACCACGCCGCCGTTCTGCGCCACCAGCGCCAGGACGTCGTCCGGCACGTTGCGCGGATGATCGACGAGCGCGCGCGCGCCCGAATGCGAAAATATCACGGGAGCCGCCGTGATCTTGAGCGCGGCGCGCATCGTCTCCGGCGACACATGGCTCAAGTCCACGAGCATGCCGAGCCGGTTCATTTCGCGGATGACGTCCTCGCCGAAGGGCGTCAAGCCGTGATGTTGTGGAACATCCGTTGCCGCATCCGCCCAACTCGTGTTGAGCACATGAGTCAGGGTCATATAGCGCGCGCCGAGCGCATACATCTGACGCAGTACGGCCAGCGAGTCGTTGATCTGGTGCCCGCCCTCGATGCCGATCAGCGACGCAATGCGTCCCGCCTTGTGGATCCGGCGCACATCGGCGGCCGTAAACGCCATCTCGAGGTCGGCCGGATAGCGGGCCGTGATGCGTTTGACGAGATCGATCTGCTCGAGCGTCATTTGCACGGCCTCGTAACCCTTGATCTCCACGGGAATCCAGACCGACCAGAATTGAGCGCCGACCAGCCCCTGTCGCAAGCGCGGGATGTCGGTCATGAGCGCCCCGCCGCCGGCCGGGGCCGCCAGATGCGAGGTATCGACGGCAAGATCGACGGCGCCGAGGTCGCTCTTGAAGCGCTCGCGAATCTCCCAAGGCAGATCGTTGTGGCCGTCGATCAGCGGCGTCGTCGCGAGCACGTGCGCGACTCGCGCGGCGTAAAGTCCGGCCGTATCGGCGGCGCGGGCGCCGCCGGCTGCGAAGGCCGCGAGCGCGAGCGAGGCCGCCGCCGCCAGCGCGCGGCTCATCCCCACACCTCGGGTCCGAAGACCGCAACGCGCCCACCGGTGTAACGAATGCCGGGAAGCCGGTCGGTTTTCTGCAACAACGGCCCATCGATGTCGACGAGGTCGCAAAGGCAGCCGACCACGAACGTCGGCGCCATCGCGAGTGAACCGCCCGCCATGCAGCCGACCATCAGGCCAAGCCCCTTGGCCCGCGCGGCGCGCGCCAGCGCGAGCGCCTGCGTGAGCCCACCGGTCTTGTCCAGTTTGATGTTGATCATTTGATAGCGTTCCACGGCTTGATCGAGCTCCCCGAGATGCAAACAGGATTCGTCGGCGCAGAGCGGCACCGGCGAGCGATACAACGCGAGCTGCGCATCGCCGCCGCGCCTCAGGGGCTGCTCGATCATGTCGACGCGCAGAGCGGCAAATTCCGGCGCGAGCCGCTCCAGCAAGTCGAAGGTCCAGCCTTGATTCGCGTCGACGACGAGGCGCGCATCGGGACGCACCGCGCGAATCGCCTGCAGCCTCTCGAGCGGCCGGTCGGCATCGAGTTTCACCTTGAGCAGCGCATGGCTCGTCGCGGCGGCGGCCTTCTCCGCCATGGCTTGCGGCGTCGCCTCGAGGCCGATCGTGAAGACGGTCTCGAGCGGCTTCGGCGCAACGCCCGTCAACTCCCAGATCGTGCGGCCGCCCCGCTTGGCCTCGAGGTCCCACAGCGCGCAGTCGATCGCATTGCGCGCTCCGCCGGCCGGCAGCATGTCCTGGAGCGCCGCGCGATCCAATCCGGCATCGACCGCGCCCGCGACGCCCTCGATTTGCGCAAGCAGGGATTCCACCGTTTCCTCGAGATAGTAGACGCCGAGTGCCTCGCCGCGGCCGATCTTGCCGCCGCGCGCGAACTCGACGACGACCGTATCGAAAGTCTCCCAGACATGTCCGGATATCCGGAACGGCCGGATCGCGGGCCAGCGTTCGATGTGCACGCTGAAGCTCAAGCGCCGAACTCCGCGATGAGCTTGTCGACGATCGGCCCGACGCCGCCCGCGAGCGGATCGACACAGGGAAGTCCGGTCTCGCCGGCGAACTGCGCGAGCCGGCCCGCGCGCGCGGCCCCGTCGAGCTTCGAGGTGTTGAGGCTCACTCCCACACACCGGATCGCCGGGTTCGTCAGACTGCCGAGCACGACCGTGCGCTCGATGAGTTGCGTCAAGCTCGGCAGGGGAAAACCCGGCCATCCGGATATCTCGCTGCTCTCCGGGTCATGACAGACGACGAAGGCATCCGGCTGGGAACCGACGAGCAAACCCACGGTGACTTGCAGGTATCCGGGATGAAAGAGGCTCCCCTGACCCTCGATCATGTCCCAATGGTCGGCATCGTTGGGCGGCGAGAGCAATTCGGCGGCGCCCGTCAAGAAGTCCGAAACGACCGCGTCGAGCGGCAAGCCGCGTCCCGCGATCATGATGCCGGTTTGGCCCGTCGCGCGAAAATCGCTTTTGCGGCCACGCGCGCGCAGTTCCCGGTCGAGCGCGAGCGCCGTGTATTTCTTGCCGCAGGCGCAGTCGGTCCCGACCGTGAGCAAGCGCAGCCCCGACCGCTTCTTGCCCGTGCCGACCGGCAGACCGGCGGGCGGCACGCGCACATCGATGAGCCGCGCTCCACCTCGTGCCGCCGCCTCCTTCAGGCCCGGAAGGCTCGCGAGCCGAACGTGGAGCCCGGCGACGACGTCGATCCCGGCGGCGGCGGCCTCGCAAAGGCTCGGAACCCAATGGGGGGGCAGTCCGCCGCCGACCGCGGCGGAGCCTACGATCAGACTGCGCACGCCGGCGGCACGCGCCGCCGCGACGGTGAGATCCGGCACGCGCGCGTCGACGCCGCATCCGGGAAGCCGTAGCTGGCCCGCACAGTGCGTCGGCCGCCATTGCACCAAGCCCAAGCCCGTCTTGCCCCAGGAATCGTCGGTGATATCCCCGAAGAACACCGCGAACGGTGTGCCGAATTCAATCGTGTTGTCGTTCACATCCCTTCTCCCTTTGACCGAAAGCCTACCCGTTTGCGCCCGCGATGGCGATGGCCCGCGGGCAATGGCGCTCGCCCGGAATGCCGCCGCGGGTGCTGCGCCGGTGATGCGCAAGCGAGACACACCTGGCGGCGGACTCAGGCGGCAGTTATAGTCGATGTCACGATGCCGTCCAATAAAGCCCGGCCCGCCGAAGTCAGCGTGACCGGATTCGTCAGCGCATTGGATGAGCCCGCAAAGCGCTCGGACACGAAGGCGCTGATTCAATTGATGACGAGTGCCACCGGCGAGGAACCTCGAATGTGGGGCACGTCGATCATCGGCTTCGGCACTCACCACTACCGGTATGAGAGTGGTCGCGAGGGCGAGACGGTCGTGGTGGGATTTTCACCTCGAAAAGCCGCGCTGGCTCTTTATGGCCTTACCGGCTTCGAGAACGCCGAGGCCTGGGTCTCCAAATTGGGAACTCATACCACCGGCAAGGGCTGCCTCTACATCAAGAAACTCGCGGATGTAGACCTCGGAGTATTAAGGGAATTGATCCAGCGGGCATTTGCCGCGAAGTCTGCGCATCCCCCCTGATGGCTCCGCGAGGGGCGATCGGCGAACCGCTCGATTGGCGCCCGCGCTCAGGCCAAACGTGACGTCAGTTGATCGAGAGCAGTGAATCGATCAACGGTTTGCCGCAGGTGAGGCCCAGCCCGATCGCGACCATCCACACCAACAACCAGGCGCCGGTCAGTGCGGCATAAGGCGCTTGGACGTCGGGGGGCGCCGCAGCACCGGCGGGAAGCGGCGCGAGCAGCCGCGCAATGCGACCGGGCAGCGCTTGCGGTCGGCCGATCAGGGTCGCCGCACCACCCGACACCCTGAGCTGAAAGCGCACAGAGCCGAGCACGGCGGCGGCGAGATCGGCGCCGTCGATACCGTCGGCCCGCGCCTCATCGTCGCGGGCAATTTCCAGAACGGCCAGCCAATCCGTGAATCGGCGCTGGGCCGCACTCCAGGGCCACTGCAAGTCGGTCACGAACTGCGCCAACCAAATGCGCAGAGGATCCCGATGCCGCACGTGCGTGTCCTCGTGAGCGAGCGCTGCCCGCAGCGCTCGTGCATCGAGCGCCCGCTCGAGATCCGGGGCAATGACGATGCGCGGACGCAGCAAGCCCACGGTGGCAATGCCATAAGAGCGCGGCGAGTGGCACAGCGACCATATGGCGCGCAGCACAGCGCGTCCGCCGATCAAGAGGAACGGCAACGCGACGACGAAAATCACGCCGTTCACGTGCCCCGGCACCGGATCCGGTTGCGAC